>ERZ1292640.287-Hain-H43-02um-R1-287-length-41003-cov-9_pt1 | contig 41003 bp, 34 predicted proteins | sample MGYA00564404_ERZ1292640 | MGnify/ENA primary metagenome ERZ1292640 (study PRJEB36523, sample SAMEA6512636) | groundwater metagenome | collected 2019-01-08 | study: AquaDiva: Metagenomics assemblies of 32 groundwater samples | reverse complement strand
GGCCCTGCACCGGCTTGTAGACCGCCTGCTCCAGCAGGGCCTGCACCTCGTCCACGCCGCGGTTGGAGGCGGCGTCGAGCTCGGTGTAATCGACAAAACGGCCGGCATCGATGTCGGTGCAGGCCTGGCACACGCCGCAGGGCGTGGCGGTGATGCCGCCCTGCCCGTCAGCGCCCTGGCAGTTCAGCGACTTGGCCAGGATGCGCGAGACCGTGGTCTTGCCCACGCCGCGCGTGCCGGTGAAGAGGTAGGCATGGTGCAGGCGCTGGGTTTCCAGCGCATTGCTCAGCGCGCGCACCACGTGCTCCTGCCCCACCATTTCAGCAAAGCTGCGGGGGCGGTACTTGCGGGCGAGCACGAGATAGGACATGCGAGGATTCTACGGTGTGGACCGGGTGACTTTTTTCTCGTGCACCGGTCTTGAAGATCGGCCCCCTGCCCTTACAATTGGAAGTGACGGGCCTTCCCGCATGGTGAAGCGGCCAACCGGGTCAGGTGGGGAACCAAGCAGCCCTAACTGTGGAGTCAGTGCCGGGGTCAAGGTCCGTCACCTTACATATCAGAAACCGCTGTTCACGCGGCTTGCAGACAGCCGCCAGGCCATCAGAGCCGGAGCTGGAAATCGATCAGTCTCGGTCTTGATGTCGCAGAGCCGGGAGTCGGCGCCCAGCATGAGTCCGCTCCCTTCCAGCACGGTCTGCCCCTGGGACACCAGTTTCACCGTGAAGGACGGGACGTCCGCATCGTTCAGGCAATGCAGATGGATTTCAATCTTGTTGGGGTCAACCTTGTCATGAAACGGCCACATGCCCGATCCCCCATGGTTTCCAAGTGTGCCAGCTTAGAAGACCGCAAGGCCCCTGAAGCACGCCAAGGTTCCCCGGATTGACCCGCAAGCCTTTTGCTGTCTACTATCCATGCGGACCTGACACGCACAGAAACCATGGGGAACTCCGCATGTGGCCGTTCGGCAAGACCTTGGACCTGAACAAAATCGAGATTCACCTGCACTTCTGGGGCAGCGAGGTTGACCCCACCTACACGGTGAAGTTGTCTATCGACAAGGTGGAGGTGCTGGAAGGCGTGGGGGTCGTTCAAGGTTCCGACTTTCGGCTCAGCAACATCGTGACGGTGCCCACCTTTCGCCGACTGGGCTTTGGCACCACCGTCATCGGTACGCTGATCGGCGCCGCCCGGGCGCGCCGGTGCGCCACCTTCACGCTGGAAGAGGTCGCCCCTGGCAACACCGGGGCCATCAGCATCTACCAGCGCTTTGGCGCCGTCGCCCTGCCGCCGAAAAAACCCGGCGGGCACGCCGACTACCAGATCAAGCTCTGAGTGCCCCAACCAGGGCCGGTTCTGCCGGTCAAACAACCAGATAACGCCGCACGCCCTCGCCGGTCTTGCGGCCACTGGCCAGGCAGGCCGTCAGCAGGTAGCCGCCGGTGGGGGCTTCCCAGTCCAGCATCTCACCGGCGCAGAACACGCCCGGCAGCGCCTCGCACATCAGGTCCGCGTTCAGCACCTCGAACAACACGCCGCCGGCACTGCTGATGGCCTCATCGAGTGGCCGTGCCGCCACCAGTTGCAGCGGCAGCGCCTTGATGGCGGCGGCCAGCCTGGCCGCGTCGTGCATGTCGTCCTTGCTCAACAGCTCGTGCAGCAGGGCGGTCTTGATGCCGTCCAGCCCCAGCCGGCTCTTGAGGTGGCTGGAGAGGGACTTGGCGCCGCGCGGGTGCGCCACCTCGGCCAGCACGCGCTCCGGCGTGAAGTCCGGCAGCAGGTCCAGGTGGAGCGTGGCGTGGCCGTTGCGGATGATCTCGTCGCGCAGCAGACTGGACGCGGCGTAGATCAGGCTGCCTTCCACGCCGCTGGCGGTGGCGACGAACTCGCCCTTGCGCTGAAAGCTCTGGCCCTGCCCATTGCTGAACGAAATCGCCACCGTCTTGAAAGGCTGGCCGGCAAAGCGGCTGGCGAAGTGTTCGCTCCAGCCCATCATGGGTGCCGGGACCACCTGCACCGGTACGCCCTGCCCCCCGGCCGGCAACCGGCGCTGTACCGCCACGTCAAAGCCGCAGTTGGCCGGCAGCAGCGGCGCCACCGCCACGCCACGCGCGGTCAGCAGCGGCACCCAGGCGCCGTTGGAACCCAGGCGCGCCCAGCTGCCGCCACCCAGGGCCAGCACCACGGCATCGGCCTGGGCCGTCACCTCGCCCTGCGGCGCTTCAAAGCGCGACGTGCAGCCGTCCTCGGCCCAGCCGAGCCAGCGGTGCCGCATGTGGAACTGCACGCCCCTGCCACCATGGGCCGGGTGGCGCAGACGGTTGAGCCAGGCGCGCAGCAGCGGCGCGGCCTTCATGTCGGAGGGGAAGACGCGGCCCGAAGTGCCGACAAAGGTCTCGACGCCCAAGCCGTGCGCCCACTCGCGCACCTGCTGCGGGCCGAAGCTGCGCAACAAGGCCTCGATCTGCGTGCGCTGCTCGCCGTAGCGCTCGGCAAAACGGTCGGCCGACTCCGAGTGCGTCAGGTTGAGCCCGCCCTTGCCGGCCAGCAAGAACTTGCGCCCCACCGAGGGCATGGCGTCATACAGGTCCACCACCACACCGGCCTCGCTCAGCACCTCGGCCGCCATCAGGCCGGCCGGGCCACCCCCTATCACGATCACTCTTTTCATTCGTTTCCTTGAATTTCTTCCAGTGTGCCCTGCCCACTGAGAAAGGCCGCGCGCACCGGCTCTCCGGGCGATGCCGCCTGCACCGCGGCACGGTAGCTGCGCAGCTGCGCCAGCAGTTCTGCCTGAGCCTGCGGCTGCGCGGCCGATTTGTAGTCCAGCACCCACCACGTCCCATCCGTGCGACGCACCAGCCGGTCGATGCGGCGCACGCTGCCCTGCACCGTGACCGGTACTTCATTGCCATGCCAGTCCAGCGCATCGGCACGCCAGGCCCAGGCACCGGCCCCCAGCAGGATGCGCTGCGCCATGGCGGCGGCCTGCTGCGCCTGCGTGGCGTCGAGGTCGAACTCGGCGGCCGCGCGCTGCACCTGCGCGGGCGTCCAGCCTGGGGCGTCCAGCGCGGCCCACTCCAGCAGGCGGTGCATCGCCTGACCGATCAGCGACTCGGGCGAGGGCTTTTCTGTGATGCCCTGAGACGCTCCTGTTTTGATAGCTATTGGTGCAGATTTGACAAGGACCGGCGGCAGAATTGGCAACAAGATCGGCGCCTCCTGCGCCGGCACGACGGCGACCGGTGCAGGTGCTGCTGGCACGTCGATGGCTGCACAACCAGCCTGCAGCCGCTGCCACCAGCTCGCGCCATTGGCCTGGTGCGGCTGCACCGAGGACAGCACCAGCCGCTGCTGCGCCCGCGTCATGGCCACGTACAGGGCGTTCAATTCCTCGCGCTGGCGCGCCTGGCTCTCGACCGCCAGCGCCGCGGCGACGCTGGGCGGCACGTTGCTCTCGCTGGCCAGGAAGATGAAGCTCTGCGGCGCTTCGGCCTCGCCCGGCCAGTCAAGCAGCACGCTCATGGTCTGCGCCTTCGGCGGCGGCGCATCGGTATCGAGCAGCAGCACCAGCGACGCTTCCAGCCCCTTGGCGCCGTGCACGGTCAGCAGGCGCACGGCATCGGCATCGGCCAAGGTGGGCGCCGGCACGCCACCGGCCTTGAGGGCGCGCACCAGGGCATAGGGCGTGGCGTAGCGGGCGCCGTCCACCTGCAACGCCGCGGCCAGCAGCGCCTGCAGATTCGACACGACAGCCTCGCGCTGCGTGGCCGGTGCGGCGGCGACACAACGCGCCAGCACGTCGCCGTCGTCAAAGATGGCATCGAGCGCGTCGTGCGGCGGCAGGGTGTCGAGCCAGCCCTGCCATCGGATCAAAACAGGCCTTAGCCCTTGTAATTCCTCCGGCAGCAGCTCCTCTTTTTGTAGCAAATCAAACCAGGGCAGCTTGTGTTCGCGCTGCAGCAGCGCCAAGTGCACCAACTCGTCGTCGCTCACATTGAACAGCGGCGACTTCAGCGCCCGCGCCAGCGACAGGTCATGCGCCGGCGATACCAGGGCATCGAGCAGGGCCACGATGTCCTGCACCTCGGGCGCCTGGCCCAGATCACGCTTTTCGGGTTGCTGCGCCGGAATGCCCAAGGCACGCAATTCGTCCTGCATCACCGCCAGCCGGTCGCGCTTGCGCGACAGCACCATGATGTCCCGCGGCCGCAGGCCGTCTTCAATCTGCACAGCCAGCCAGCGGGCCGCCTGGCGGCACTCCAGCGTGCGCAGCGTTTCCTCGGGTGTGATGCGCGGTGTGCTCAGGCTGTCGCGCCAGCCCGGCGCCGCCTCGTCGGCGACCGCCTTCTCCGGCCGCAGGATCTGCGGCAAGTTGAAGACGCCGCCCGCCTCCTGCGATTCGGTGGTGTGGCTGCGAAAGCCCGGGTACTGCCCGGCGGCCTGCGCCTGCCCCATGGCCTGGTTGACCAGCGCCAGCACCGCGGGCGCATTGCGGCGCGTGTGGTCGCAGCTCAGCAGGTCGCCACCGAGATCGCGCACAAACGCCTGCGCTGCGATGAAGACCTGCGGCTCGGCCCGGCGGAAGCGGTAGATGCTCTGCTTGGGATCGCCGACGATGAACAGGCTGGGTGCCTCGGCGCCGCCACCGGCGCCGGCATAGCCGCTGAGCCAGGCATGCAGCGCCTGCCACTGCAGCGGGTTGGTGTCCTGGAACTCGTCGATCAGCAGGTGGCGCGTGCGCGCATCGAGCCGCTCCTGCACCCAGCCGCCCAGCACCGGGTCGGACAACTGATGCAGCGCGGCACGCTCGACGTCGTTCATGTCGACCCAGCCGCGCTCACGCTTGAGGGTGGCGAACTCGTCGATCAGCAGGCGCGTCAAGCGCGTCATGCGCTGCTGGTAAAGCCAGGCCTGGTGCTGCGCCTCGGCCGCCAGCACGGCCAGCACCAGCTCCTGCACCGCGCGCACATGCTCGATGCCGGCCACCTTGTCGCCGAACTTGCGCGCTGTACCGCTCTGGGTCAGCAGCGCAGCCAGCACGCCGTCGGCATCGTTGGCCGTCAACGCCTGTTCCAGCTCGCTGCCCTTGGCACTGAAGCTGGGTTGGCTGGCCCGGCCCAAGGTCTGCGCTGCCTGCTGCAACTGCTGGCGCAGCGGCCCTTCGGCCAGCAGCACGGCCAACGGCTCCGCCACGCCCTGGAAGGCGGGATAGTGTTCGCTGAAATGCGGCACCGAGGCCAGCACCGCGCCCTGCGCATCGGCCAGCGCAAATTCGACGCGCCGCTGCAAGGCGGCTTCGAGCGCGCGCTCGGTCTGGAAGCGGCCATGCGCAGCGACTACCGCCTCATAGTCCTGCCGCGCCTCGGGCTCGCGCAGCAGGCGTGCATGGAAGGGACGCCACACCTGGGCCACGGCCGGCGCGTCGTCCTCCAGCAGTTCGTAGGCCGTCGGCAGGCCGAGCGCCTCCAGCACCGACAGCGGCGCGGTGCGCAACAGCGCGGCGAACCAGCTGTGGAAGGTGCGGATCTGCACGGGCCGGCCCTGGGCCAGCAGGGTTTGATACAAATTTCGTAGCGGCTCGCGCAATTCCCGTGCGGCCTGCGGGCCAATCCCGCGTATGAGCAGTTCTTTTTCCAGTTGCTCCGGCGTGGCCTTGGCGAATGCCTCCAACCATTCGGTCAGGCGCTGGCGCATCTCGCCGGCGGCCTTCTTGGTGAAGGTGATGGCCAGGATCTCGTGCGGCGCCGCCCCTTCGAGCAGTGCGCGCAGGATGCGCGAGACCAGCATCCAGGTCTTGCCGGCGCCGGCGCAGGCTTCGACCGCGACGCTGCGGCGCGGGTCACAGGCGATGGCGTAGAACTGAGTTCGCTCGACCGGCCGGCCGTTGAGTTCGTAGGCAGCTTGCATATCAGCCTTCTTTGAGCAAGCAGCCATGCATACCGCACACCTGCCCCTTCATACCAGGGCTCCCGTGGAACCGGCTTTGCCGGGCCACTGGGAGCGCCCCCTTGAGGGGCTGAGGGCCGCGGCTCCAAACCTGCCTGCGCAGGTTTGGACGGCCTCGAAGAGCCACAGGCTCTGCCTGTGGCACCGAGACGGCTACACGAAGTGAGACGTGACAGGGGTGAGTCATCATTTCTCCCAGAAATCCCTGCGGCACAAACCGCGCGCCGCACAAAACTCACACGCATCCCCCTCCCCCAACGCCGGCAAAGGCGCCCCGGATGCAATCTGCTGCAGATCATGCGCAATGCCCTCGATCAACGCATCGCGCACCGCCACCACATCCTTCTGCTCAAAGGTCTTGCTGCCCTCCTTCTCGCTGACGTTGACGTAGGCCGCACGCAAGGTGTCGTGCGGCTGCAGCGCGGCGTAGAAGGCGAGCTGCGTGTCTTCAAACGGTTCCTTGATGCGCTTCGCCGTCACAGTGGGCGACTCGGTCTTGTAGTCGATCACCATCACCTCGCCGCTGCCGGTCTGGTCGATTCGGTCGAGCCGGCCCACCAACGTGAACGCACCCAGCGGCTGCTCCTGCCAGCGTTCGCCCTCCTCGAAGCGCAGCCCCTCGGCCTCATGCCCGGCCAGCCACTCGAGATACCCTTCGCGCACCCGCGGCCAGGCGGCCTGGAACGGCAGGAATTCCTCTTCGGCCAAACGCATGGACTGCGTCACCTGCATGGCGGCGGCATCGATCAGCGCGCGCCGCGCCGCCGCATCGGCCTGCGCCACGGTCTTGAGTCGCTCGTGGAAGGTCTGCAGCACGGCATGCAACCAGAGGCCGAAGTCGCGCTTGTCGAGTTCGCCTTCCAGCTCCTCCGCCTCCTTCAAGCCCAACTGGCGCAAGGCAAAGAAACGGTAGGGACAGTGGCGCAGATCGCTGTAGGCGCTGGCCGACAGACGCGTCACATCCAGCTGCGGTGCCGCCGGCATCGGACGCGCCACCGGCGCCGGTACCACCTCACGCTGCACGCGCGGCTCCGGCGCCTGCCCATCGCCCACCCGCAGATGAAGCGCCTGCACCAACGGGCTGGGCAGCAGGGGTTCGCCGCCGTCGTCGCCGGCACGCCAGAGCAGATCGACCTGCGGGGTACGCAAGGCATGCTGCCAGGCGGCGCGCAAGGCGGCCTCCAGCGCGTCGCGCGCGGGCAGGCCGAGCGCGACGCGCTGCGCTGCCGTCCACAGCCCTGGCGGTTCGGGCGAAGGATTGAGCCGCACCTCGTCGCAACCCGGCAGCACCACGGCACCAAAGGGCCGGCCCAGCAGTTGGGCCAGTGGCAGGATCACCACTTGCTCCTGCGGCGGGTACTCGGGCGTGAAGCTGGCCGCCTCCAGCGCCTGGTCGGCCCAGCGCATGAAGTCCATCAAGGACAGGCGCTGCCTGGACCACAGCGCATCGGCCGGCAGCGCACTGCCGACGTCCGACAGGCGCAGCGTGGCCAGCACCTTGTCGCCGGCCACGTCGTCCTGCAGCCGGCCCCACTGGCCGCTGCGTTGCAGCAACTCGCGCAGGGCCAGCAGCCATTGCGGCAGGGTGCGCGGCCGTTGCAGGCTGTCACGCAGGGTTTCGATCTCGGCCAGCAAGGCCGCCAGCGCTGGCTGCTCACTGGCGTCCAGCACGCCCGGCACACTGCGCCATTCGCGCAGCGGCTGGCGGCGCAGCTGTGCTTCGAGCTGGCGCACAGCGACAGCATCGAACGCCGGTGCGTTCTTGAGCCAGTCGAGCACGGCGTCGCTGGCCACGTTCCAGGCACCGGCGCGCAGTGCGCCCATGACATGGGCGCCAGCGCGGCTGGTGGAGAGTTTCCAGCCGGTCTCATCGCGGATCTGCAGTTCACGCGAGGCCAGCATGGCGCGCACGCGGCGCGTCAGGGCGCGGTCGATCGCCACCAGCGCCACCGGCGTGCGGCCGGCATTGACGTGCTGCAGCACGCAGGCGGCGGCGCGCTGGGCCTCGTCCTGGGCGTCACGGGTTTTGTGGAACGCAGGCACGGTACCGGTCTGCGCCAGTTCGCCGTCGAGCGACAGCACCGCCATGCGCTCGCCCCATGCGGCCTGCAGCGCCGCCGGCAGCGGGTCGGGCTGGAAACCCTGCAGCGCGATCAGGCAGTCGGTCGCCTCGATCACACGCGGCTCGAACAGCACGTCGCTGGCATAGGACGAGTTGGCGGCCCAGGCCACGGCCAGCTGGGCCACGGCGGCCTCCAGTGCCAGCACGCCGGCGTCCATGCCGGTTGACGCCGCGCTGCGCGCCCGGGCGCCCCAGGCCGCGCGCTCAAGGGGTGGCACGGTCGCGGCCAAGGCACCTAGTTGCTGCGCTGCCTCCAGCAACAGTGGTGTAGCCGCATCGGCCTGCGCCCCCAGACTAGTGCGCTCCAGCATGGCGCGTGCCGTCAGCACATCCAAGGCAGCATCGAAGGTGATGTCGGTGGCCGTCGGCGTGAAGCCACCCAGGCTGCGGCTCCAGTTCTGCGTGGTCTCGAAACGCGGTGCGAAACCATCCGGATGGGCCTGCGCCCACAGGCGCGCCGCCAGCGGCATCAGCTGGGCGTAAGGCAACAGCACCACGGTGCGCGCCGGGTGGGCGCCACGCGCACGCATGTGGGCGGCGATGCGGGCCAGCCAGCCCTCATCCAGCGCCAGCCAGCAGCCCAGCACCGGGTGCGTGGCCGGATCATGTGTCCAGGGGGAAGAAGGGGCAAATGCTATGTCACTCATAGCACTCGTGGGCGGCTGGGGTACTTGGTTTCTGTCACAATGCCGCAACTTTAGCTGTATTGCCAAACTGTCAAAGGAGCCCTCATGGCCAGCGACCTCATCAAACATGTTTCAGACGCCACTTTCGAAGCCGACGTGCTCCAATCGGCCCAGCCGGTGCTGGTCGATTACTGGGCCGAGTGGTGCGGCCCCTGCAAGATGATCGCCCCCATCCTGGACGAAGTGTCCAGCGCCTACCAGGGCAAGCTCCAGATCGCCAAGATGAACGTGGACGAGAACCGCGACATCCCCGCCAAGTTCGGCATCCGCGGCATCCCGACCCTGATGCTGTTCAAAGGCGGCCAGCTGGCTGCCACCAAGGTCGGCGCCATGAGCAAGGCCCAGCTGACCGCCTTCATCGACCAGCAACTGGCCTGACCAGGCCTTCAGCTTTTCCCCGCCGCCGTGATAACGTTTCGCGGCGGCCTTTATTTCCTGTCATAATCAAACCTGAACGCCGGCTCCCTGTCTGGAGCCGGTTCGAGTTCCCGGCTGGCAAGGCCCTCTGTCTGCCCTGCCCCCACCTCCCCCGGATTTTTTGATACCTCTCCCCCTTTGGGGCTCTATCCATGCACTTAAACGAACTCAAGGTACTGCACGTATCTGAAATCCTCAAACAGGCTGAAGAGCTTGAAATTGAGAATACCGGCCGCATGCGCAAGCAGGAGCTGATGTTTGCCATCATCAAGAAGCGCGCCAAGGGCGGAGAGCAGGTGTTTGCCGACGGCGTGCTGGAAATCCTGCCCGACGGCTTCGGCTTCCTGCGCAGCCCGGATTCGAGCTACACCGCCAGCACGGACGACATCTACATCAGCCCGAGCCAGGTACGCCGCTTCAACCTGCACACCGGCGACATGATCGAAGGCGAAGTGCGCACACCGAAGGACGGCGAGCGCTACTTTGCCCTGAACAAGCTGGAAAAGGTCAACGGCGGCCTGCCCGAAAGCAACAAGCACAAGGTCATGTTTGAAAACCTGACCCCCCTGTTCCCCAAGGAGCAGATGAAGCTGGAGCGGGACATCAAGGGCGAAGAAAACATCACCGGTCGCGTGATCGACATCATTGCCCCGATCGGTAAAGGCCAGCGCGCCCTGATCGTGGCGCAGCCCAAGAGCGGCAAGACCGTGATGATGCAGCACATCGCGCACGCGATTTCGGCCAACTACCCCGACAGCTATCTGATGGTGCTGCTGATCGACGAGCGCCCGGAAGAAGTGACCGAGATGCAGCGCACGGTGAAGGGCGAGGTGATTGCCTCCACTTTCGACGAGCCGGCCGCCCGCCACGTGCATGTGGCCGAGATGGTGATCGAGCGCGCCAAGCGCCTGGTCGAACTGAAAAAAGACGTGGTCATCCTGCTGGACTCCATCACCCGCCTGGCGCGCGCCTACAACAACGTGGTGCCCTCTTCCGGCAAGGTGCTGACCGGCGGTGTGGACGCCAACGCCCTGCAGCGCCCCAAGCGTTTCCTCGGCGCCGCCCGTAACGTGGAAGAAGGCGGCAGCCTGACCATCATCGCCACCGCGCTGGTGGACACCGGCAGCCGCATGGACGAGGTAATCTTCGAAGAGTTCAAGGGCACCGGCAACTCCGAAATTCACCTGGACCGCCGCCTGTACGAAAAACGCGTCTTCCCCTCGATCCAGCTCAACCGCAGCGGCACCCGCCGCGAAGAGTTGCTGCTGCAGCCGGAAATCCTGCAAAAGACCCGCATCCTGCGCCAGTTTCTCTACAACATGGACGAAATCGAGTCCATGGAGATGGTGCTCAAGCAGATGCGCGCGACGAAGACCAACAACGAGTTCTTCGACATGATGAGAAGGGGGGGGTAACCTCCCCCAGGCTACGCGACACGTTGTGTCGCTACGCCACCCCCCTCCTGCTGCGCGGAGGGGGCGCACCCGGCGGCCCGGCAAAGCCGGTTCCGCGGGTGCCCGCGAATGGGTCTGCGCTACGCGCGACCTCCGCAAGCTATTGATTTCTCTGTATAATCTAGCGTTTTGCTGCGGAAAGTAGACTGGATAGGCCAGCCCGGCTCCCGCGCCTGAAGGAAGTACCATGAAAGAAGGCATTCACCCCAATTACCGCGAAGTTTGCTTCCAGGACATGTCCAATGGTTTCAAATTCGTGACCCGTTCCTGCGCCAACACGAAGGAAATGATCAAGATGGAAGACGGCCGCGAACTGCCGCTGTTCAAGCTGGATACCACCAGCGAGTCGCATCCCTTCTACACCGGCACGCAAAAATCCGTGGACAACATGGGTGGCCGCGTCGAGAGGTTCCGCAACCGCTTCGGCAAGACCGCTGTCGCCAAGTAAACTGGCCAGCGATTCCCGCCAAGGGCAGCCCGGGTTTCCGCGCTGCCCTTTTGCTTGATGTCCGCCTAACAACAAAAATCTGAGCGCGTGAACCAGCCCAACCCTGCCATCGTTGCCCAGGCCGCCGTGCGGCGGCTACCGCGCGCCGCGCTGCTGCTGTTCTGCCTGGCCTATGTGCTGCCGGGTTTCGTCTGGCGCGAGCCCTGGCGCAGCGCCGACATCACGGCCTTCGGCTTCATGCTGGAGCTGGCCGGCAACACCACGGCCTGGCTCGATCCGCACCTGATGGGGCAGCCACCCGAGGTCGATGCCTTGCTGCCCTACTGGCTGGGGGCCTGGGCCCTGAAGCTCGCACCCGCCTGGATCGCGTCCGACTTTGCCGCCCGCATTCCCTTTATCGGCCTGCTGGTCCTGACGCTGGCCGCCGTCTGGCAAGGCATCTACTACCTGGCACGCAGCCCGCTGGCGCAGCCGGTGGCCTTCGCCTTCGGTGGCGAAGCCCGGCCAACCGACTATGCCCGGGCCATGGCCGATGGCGGCCTGCTGGCCTTCATCGCCTGCCTCGGCCTGGCCCAACTCTCGCACGAAACGACGCCGGCGCTGGCCCAGCTCTGCTTCACGGCACTGGCTTTCTACGCCGTGGCGGCCATGCCCTACCGCCGGATCGGGCCGGCCCTGGCCGGCACGGCCGCCCTGCTGGGTCTGACGCTTTCTGGCGCCCCGGTCCTGGCCGTGCTGTTCGGTGCCGGCAGCATCACCATTCAACTGCTGGACCGCAGCCATACCGCCCGCGAAGATGGCCCCCCCATGCGCTGGGACCGGCGCTGGGCCTGGGGCATGGCGCTGCTGACGGCGCTGGCTGCCGGCCTGGCGACGGCGCTCGACCTGTGGCACTGGCACATTGCGTTGCCGCCGCTGACCTGGGCCGCCTGGCACGGTCTGGGCAGCCTGCTCTTGTGGTTCACCTGGCCGGCCTGGCCGCTGGTGCTGTGGACGCTGTGGCGCTGGCGCCGCCAGCTGTTCAGCGCCCACGTGCGCCGCCACCTCGCCTTGCCGCTGTGGTTTGCCCTGGTCACCATCGCCACCACCCTGGTGACGCCGGCCGGTGACCGTGCCCTGCTGCTGGCCCTGCCCTCATTGGCCACACTGGCAGCCTTCGCGCTGCCGACACTGGAGCGCAACGTATCGGCCCTGATCGACTGGTTCACCCTGCTGTTCTTCACCGGCTGCGCCTTCATCATCTGGGTGGTGTGGATTGCCATGCAGACCGGTTTCCCGCCGCAGCCGGCCGCCAACGTGGCACGGCTGGCGCCCGGCTTCGAAGCCGGCTTCACCATCCTGCCTTTCGTGTTCGCCACCCTGGCCACGCTGGCTTGGGCCTGGCTGGTGAAATGGCGCGTCGGCCGGCACCGTGCCGCCATCTGGAAAAGCCTGGTGCTGCCGGCCGGCGGTGCCGCACTGTGCTGGCTGCTGCTGACCACGCTGTGGATGCCGCTGCTCGATTTCGCGCGCAGTTATGAGTCGCAGGTTCGTCGCGTCGAGGCCATCGTCAAGCCGGCTGAATGCATCGAGACCTTCGGTCTCAAGCCGGGGTTGCACACCGCTTTCCGTTTTTATTCGCCCCTGACGGTCAAAGCCGCTGGCGCAGAAACGGGCTGTTCGTGGCTGGTGATCGACAAGGATGCCCTGTTCATGCTGCCTGGTGTGGTCAATCCGGCGCAATGGCGGCAACACAGCACCCTGGGCCACCCGCGCGAGGGCGAGGAAGATCTCGTGATCTACCAGCGTGCCGGCCGCACCGGCTCCTGAGGCCGTGTCCGAGCTCAAAACCATTTCCCGCCACGCCGGTACCGTGCTGGTCGGCCAGCTGGCCACCATGGCCTTCGGCGTGACCGACACCATCGTCGCCGGGCGCTATGCCGAGGCCTCGCTGGCGGCACTCTCCGTCGGCTCGGCCATCTACATGAGCGTCTACGTGGCGCTGATGGGCGTGTTGCAGGCCCTGCTCCCGGTCTGGGCGGAACTGCACGGCGCGCAAAAACCCCGACAGCTCGGCTTCTCGTTCCGCCAGTCGCTCTATCTGTGCGGCGCACTCATGGCGTTCGGCATGGCCATCCTGCTGCAGCCGGCCACCCTGCTCGACTGGGCCGAGGTTCCGGCTACCCTGCGCGGCGAAGTGCTCGACTACCTGGGCGTTCTGGCCCTGGCCCTGCCGCCGGCGCTGCTGTTTCGCCTCTACAGCACGCTCAACCAGAGCCTGGGCAAACCCCTGCTGGTCACTTGGCTGCAGATCGGCTCGCTGTTCCTCAAGGTGCCGCTGTCGATCTGGTTTGCCTTCGGCGGCTTCGGCTTGGAAGCGCAAGGCGCTGTGGGCTGCGCCCTGGCCACGCTGGCGGTGCAGTACCTGATGCTGGCACTGGCCCTGTGGCTGTTGCGCACCCGCGCGCTCTACCGCCCTTATCGGCTCTGGCACCGGTTGGAAAAACCGCACGGCCCGACCCTGGCCGCCTTTGCCCGCGTCGGCGTGCCCAGCGGGCTGACGATTCTGGTGGAAGTCACCTCCTTCACGCTGATGGCGCTGTTCGTCGCGCGTTTGGGCACCACGGCCGCCGCCAGCCACCAGATCGCCGCCAATCTGGCCGCTGTGCTCTACATGGTGCCGCTGGCCATCGGCATCGCCACCAGTGCGCGCACCAGCTACTGGCTTGGGGCCGGCCAGCCGCGTCAGGCAAGGCACGCCATCGGGCTGGGCTTCATGCTGGTGCTGGGTTGCGCGGTACTGCTGGCCGGCACGCTGATCGCCGTGCGCGAACCGCTGGTGCGCCTGTATGCACACAGTCCGGAGGTGATCGCCCTGGCCGTACCGCTCCTGTTCTGGACCGCGGCCTTCCATCTGTTCGACGGCTTGCAAGCCCTGGCCGTTTTCGTGCTGCGCTGCTTTCGCGTCACGCTGGCACCCTTTCTGATCTATGGCGTTCTGCTCTGGGGGCTCGGCCTGTACGGCGGCTACCAGTTGGCCTACCAGGGGCTCGGACCCTGGCCGGCCATGCAGACACCCGCCGCGTTCTGGATTGCCGGCATGGTGGCACTGACCCTGGCCGCGCTGATCTTCTGGCTCATGATCTGGCAGGTCTTGAAAAGATAAGCCCCAAGCTGTGCGCGCCCAGCGCGCTACTCAGTCGGCTGCCAATGCCGCCGGCCGCGGCACGCGCAGGCGGCTGGCCGGGAACACCATCGCGAAGCGCGAGCCCTTGCCGGGCGTGCTGTCGATCTTCAGTTCGGCGCCATGGCGCTGCGCCACGTGCTTGACGATGGCCAGCCCCAGGCCCGTGCCACCGGTGTCGCGCGAACGGCTGCGGTCCACGCGGTAGAAGCGCTCGGTCAGGCGCGGGATGTGCTCGGGCGCGATGCCGGGGCCGCTGTCCTGCACATAGAACTCGCAGCGTCCGTCCTCATGGCGCAACCAGCCCACTTCGACATGGCCGCCGGCCGGCGTGTAGCGGATCGCGTTGCTGACCAGATTGGACATGGCACTGTGCAACTCCATCGAGATGCCGGCAATATCCTCCTGCGCCGCCAGCTTGAAATCCAGCACCTGCGCCGGCCCCAGCGGCGGACTCAGCACCGCGGACAGGGCGCGCCCATCCTGCTCCAGTTGCTGCAGTAGCGAGCGCACCGGCACCCACTCGCCAGCACCCGGCAGCGGGCTGCCTTCCAGCCTGGAGAGCGTGAGCAGGTCGTTGACCAGGGTCTGCATGCGCTCGGCCTGCTGCGCCATCAGATCAAGGTAGCGCGCGCGCTCGGTTTCACTGAGCGGCAGACTCTGCAGGGTTTCGACAAAACCGGTCAGCACGGTCAGCGGCGTGCGGATCTCGTGCGAGACATTGGCCACGAAATCGCGCCGCATGGCTTCGGCCTGCTCCAGCGCCGTCACGTCACGCGACAGCAGCAGGCGCCGGCCGTCGCCATAGGGATGCAGGTGCACCGACAGGCGCACCGGGCGCGAAGGACTGTGACCGCGCCCCGGCATGGTCACGCCCTCCAGGAAATCGCCGCCGCCGGCATAGGCGGCATACGCCGGGTCGCGCACCAGATTGCCAAAGTGCTGCAGCATGTCGCGCTGGGCATCCAGCCCGAAATGCTCGGCGGCGGTCTGGTTGAACCATTCGATGCGGCCATCGGCATCGAGCAGCACCACGCCGTTGGGCGAAGCCTGTAGCGCAGCCAGAAAGTCCTGCAGGCGGGTATCGCTCTCGCGGATCTGCTGCTCGCGCCCGCGTACCAGACGGCGCGCGCGGTCTGCCACCTCGCCCCACAGACCGTGCTCGAGAGGCACGTCGGACACATCGCCTTGACGAAGCCAGTTCAACAGCCGCAGTCCACGTGAAAAATCCAACAGCACCCACAGCAGACCGGCCACCAGCACGCCGGCCAAGGCGCCGCGGATCTGCAGCGCTTCGGGGGCCACCCAAGCGCCCGCCACGCCGCCCAGGCACTGGATCAGCAGGAAGGAAAAAAGCCGCAGGAACATGGCGTCGTCTCAGGGCAAGACCGGCAACAGGACAGCGGACCTCAGTCCCGTGTCGCCACGCTCAGGGCCACGGCCGGTTGCGCCGTGAAGCGGTAGCCAGCGCCGCGCACCGTCTCCACCATGGCCGCCGCATCGCCCAGCGCCTCACGCAAGCGCTTGACGTGCACATCCACCGTGCGCTCCTCGATGAAGACATGGTCGCCCCAGACCTTGTCGAGCAACTGGCCGCGGCTGTGCACGCGCTCCGCATGGCTCATGAGGTATTGCAGCAGCTTGAACTCGGTAGGCCCCAGCTTGAGCGGCTGCTCCTGGAAGGTCACGCGATGGGTGGCCGTATCCAGCGTCAGGCCACCGATCGTCACCGCACCACCGCTTTGCTCTGGTGCGCGGCGACGCAGCACGGCACGAATGCGGGCCAGCATTTCCTTGGTGGAAAAAGGCTTGACCAGGTAATCGTCCGCACCGGCATCCAGACCTGCAACGCGATCGGCTTCGTCGCCACGCGCGGTCAGCATGATGATGGGCACGGCTTTGGTCCGCGCATCGGAACGCCAACGCTTGGCCAAGGTCAGGCCGCTTTCGCCGGGCAGCATCCAGTCGAGCAGGATGAGGTCCGGCAGCACGGCATCAAGCTCACGCTGGGCGCTCTCGCTGTCCATGGCCCAGGTCGGGCGAAAGCCGTTATGACGCAGGTTGACGGCAATGAGCTCGGCAATGGCCGGCTCGTCTTCCACGACCAGAACTGCGGGCTGATGCTTCATTTCAAGACAGATTCGATTTCTTCAATGGAGGAGTGGCGCACGTCCGCCCCCTTGACGATGTAGATGATGAGTTCGGCAATGTTCTTGGCATGGTCACCCACGCGCTCGATTGCCTTGGCCAGGAACAGCAGATCCAGACTCGGCGAGATCATGCGCGGGTCTTCCATCATGTAGGTGATGAGCACGCGCATGAAGTTGTCGAATTCCTTGTCGATCAGGTCATCCTCTTTCAGGATGGAAACGGCTGCGACCGTATCCAGGCGTGCAAAGGCATCCAGCGCCTTGCGCAGCAGGCCGGAGGCCAGGTCGGCCGCCACACGCAGTTCGGAGGCCGGCAGATTGCGCGGCGTGCCGCTCTGAATGATGGAGAGCACCATACGCGCCATTTTTTCCGCCTCGTCGCCGGCTCGCTCCAGATTGGCCGTGGACTTGGAGATGGCGATCAGCAGACGCAAGTCACGCGCCGTCGGTTGGCGCCGCGCAATGATCGATGAGATCTCATGATCAATCTCGACTTCCATCTCATTGACGCGCGTCTCGGTCTCGATGACTTGATGAGCGACTTCGGCATTGAACTGCCCCAACGCACGGATCGCCTGCTGGACCTGGGACTCGACCAGGCCACCCAGCTCCATGACACGGGTCGAGACGGCGTTGAGTTCGCTGTCGAACTGGGTAGAAAGGTGTTTTTCGGGCATGTCGCTCCTCCTTAGCCGAAACGGCCGGTGATGTAGTCTTCCGTTTCCTTGCGCGTGGGCTTGAAGAACATCTGCTCGGTGGAGCCGAACTCCACCAGGTCGCCAAGGTACATATAGGCCGTGTAATCACTGCAGCGGGCCGCCTGCTGCATGTTGTGCGTCACGATGACCACGGTGTAATCGTCCTTGAGCTCGGTGATCAGCTCCTCGATCTTGGCGGTGGAGATCGGGTCCAGCGCCGAGCAGGGCTCGTCGAGCAGCAGCACTTCGGGCTTGATGGCGATGCCGCGCGCAATGCACAGGCGCTGCTGCTGGCCGCCCGACAGGCTGGAGCCGCTTTGCTTGAGCTTGTCCTTCACCTCGGTCCACAGCGCCGCCTTGCGCAGCGCCCACTCGACGCGCTCTTCCATGTCGGTGGCATTGAGCGATTCGAACAGCTTGATGCCGAAAGCAATGTTGTCGTAGATCGACATTGGGAACGGCGTCGGCTTCTGGAACACCATGCCGACCTTGGCGCGCAACAGGGCGACATCCTGCTTGCTGGTGAGCAGGTTCTCGCCGTCGAGCAGCACCTGCCCTTCGGCGCGCTGGTCGGGGTAGAGCTCGAACATGCGATTGAAGACGCGCAGCAAGGTGGACTTGCCGCAACCGGACGGACCGATGAAGGCCGTCACCTTGTTCTCGGGAATGTCGAGGTTGATGCCCTTGAGGGCATGAAACTTGCCATAAAAGAAGTTCAGGTCACGTACCGAAATCTTCGAGGCCGGGCTTGCAGCAGGTGTCGTGGTTTCCATGGGTTGCCTTGGATGGAATTCGTTCATGTACATGACATCAATCTTTTTGACGTGTCATCACACGCGCCAGGATGTTGAGCCCCAGGACGGTGATGGTGATCAGCAACACACCGGCCCAGGCCAGTTGCTGCCAGTTTTCGTAGGGACTCATGGCGAACTTGAAGATCGTGACCGGCAGGCTGGCCATGGGATCGTTCAGGTTCGAGGTCCAGAACTGGTTGTTCAAGGCGGTGAACAGCAGGGGCGCCGTTTCACCGGAAATGCGGGCCACGGCCAACAGAATGCCTGTGACAACACCAGCACGCGCAGCTTTGAGCGTGATGCTGGTGATGACCTTCCACTTCGGGGCCCCCAGCGCATAGGCCGCCTCGCGCATGCCGGAAGGGATCAGCTGAAGCATGTTTTCCGTGGTGCGAATGACCACCGGAATCACGATCAAGGCCAAGGCGATCACGCCCGCCCAGCCGGAAAAAGACTTGAAACGCGCCACCACCACGGCATAGACGAACAGGCCGATCACGATCGATGGCGCCGACAGCAGGATGTCGTTGACGAAGCGCGTCACCGATGCCAACCAGCCGCGCGGGTCGTACTCGGCCAGATAGATGCCGGCCATGATGCCGATCGGGGTGCCGACGAAGGTCGCCAGCAGCACCATCAGGAAGGAGCCGTAGATGGCGTTGGCAATGCCGCCCGTTTCGTTGGGCGGCGGTGTCATCTGCGTCAGGGTGGCCAATGTCATGCCGCCCAGGCCCAGGCGCAGGGTTTCCCACAGAATCCAGAACAGCCAGAACAGGCCAAAGCCCATGGCCCCCAGCGACAGGGTCAGCGCAATGATATTGACGCGTTTGCGGCGCAGATAAGGGCCGCGGCGACGATCGTCCTGCACACTCATGACTTGGCCCCTTCGTTTTTCTTGAGCTGCAGCAGCAGCAATTTGGAGAGGGACAGCACCACAAAGGTGATGAAGAACAACACCAGTCCGAGATAGATCAGCGAGGCTTGGTGAATGCCGCTGGCAGCCTCGGCAAACTCGTTGGCCAGGGCTGAGGTGATGCTGTTGGCGGCCTGGAACAGGCTCAGCGAATCCAGCTGATTCATGTTGCCGATGACGAAGGTCACGGCCATGGTCTCGCCCAGGGCTCGGCCAAGGCCCAGCATGATGCCACCGACCACCCCGGCCTTGGTGTAGGGCAGCACCACCTTGGAGACCACCTCCCAGGTGGTGGAACCCAGGCCATAGGCCGACTCCTTCAACAAGGGTGGCGTCACCTCGAACACGTCACGCATGACGGAGGCGATGAAGGGAATGATCATGATGGCCAGAATGATGCCGGCCGACAGGATGCCGATGCCCACCGGGGGACCGGACACCAGCGCGCCCAGATAGGGCACACCGGAAAAAAGCGATTGCAGCGGCATCTGCACATATTTGGCAAGGATGGGGCCGAACACCAGCAGGCCCCACATGCCGTAGACGATGGACGGCACGGCCGCCAGCAGTTCGATGGCTGTGCCCAGTGGGCGCTTGAGCCAGGCCGGCGACATCTCGGTCAGAAACAAGGCAATGCCGAAACTGACCGGCACGGCAATCAGCAAGGCAATGATCGAGGTGGCCAAGGTACCGTAAATCATCACCAGGCCGCCGAAATTCTCCTGCACCGGGTCCCACACAGGATTGGTCAGAAAACCCAGACCATAACGCTCGATGGCCGGCCAGGCGCCCACCAGGAGCGACAACAGAATGCTGGCCAGCAGCGCCAGAGTCAACCAGGCCGCCCCCTTGGCAAGCCAGCCAAACAAGGCATCGGCCCAGGGTCCCGTGCGGACGGAGGTGACAGGCGAGGAAGAACTCATGACGCTGCTATTGGCTATTTGTTAAAAAATTACTTGAAGGCGACCGGTTTGCCCGAAGCGTCCTTGATGTCGTTCCAGGACTTTTCGATGGCGGTCTTCACGCTGGCAGGCATGGGCACATAGTCCATCTCGTCAGCGATCTTGTCGCCGTTCTTGGAGGCCCAGGAGAAGAACTTGAGCGAGGCGGTGGCCTGGGCCGGCTTGTCCTGCACCTTGTGCATCAGGATGAAGGTGGCACCGGTCATGGGCCAGGAATCCTTGCCCGGTTGCTCGGTCAGGATCTGGTAGAAGCTCTTGGCCCAGTCGGCACCAGCAGCAGCAGCCTTGAAGGCGGTGTCGTCGGGCGACACGAAGTTGCCGGCCTTGTTCTGCATCTGCGCATAGGTCATCTTGTTCTGCTTGACGTAGGCATATTCCACGTAGCCGATGGAATTGGGCAGGCGACCGACGAAAGCGGCCACACCTTCATTGCCCTTGCCACCCGCGCCCGTGGGCCAGTTGACCGCCGTGCCTTCGCCAACCTTGCTCTTCCATTCGGTGTTGACCTTGCTCAGATAGTTGGTGAAGATGAACGTGGTGCCGGAACCGTCGGCGCGACGCACCGGAGCAATGGCAGCATCCGGCAGGTTCAGGCTGGGGTTGAGCGCCTTGAGGGCGGCGTCGTTCCACTTGACGATCTTGCCCAGGTAGATGTCACCCAGCACCTGACCGTTGAGCTTGAGCTGGCCGGGCGTCACGCCGGGGATGTTCACCACCGGCACCACACCGCCGATGACGGTGGGAAACTGCAGTTGGCCCTTCTTGGCCAGTTCGTCGTCCTTGAGCGGCATGTCAGAAGCACCGAAATCGACCGTCTTGGCATCGATCTGGCGAATGCCGGCGCCGGAGCCCACCGACTGGTAGTTGATCTTGACGCCGGTAGCCTTGTTGTACTCGGCCGCCCACTTGGAATACAGGGGAGCCGGGAAGCTGGCACCAGCACCCGTGACATCCTGGGCGGCAGCCATGCCGGCACCTGCCAGCAGGGCCACGGCCGTCAGGCCTTGCATCGCGCGGTTGAAAGTCGTTTTCATCAAATGCTCCTTGAGAGTTGGTGATTGAAATACCGAAAACAACTTTAAGAAGTTTTTATGTCAATGATGTGACAATACCCAACCAGCCCGCACCCGAATCGTCACAATTTTGTCACGAATTTGACCTTTCATATTCATATCACCGTCATACAAGCGCCATAAGCTTCAGGAACTTATTGCGCAGACACCCCGAGTACAAAGCGCGCCAACGAATGCGCGCGACGGCCAATGCTATGCTGCCCGGCCATCCTGAACAGACACCATGCAAAACGGAACCCGCCTCGCCGCCGTGGACCTCGGCTCCAACAGCTTTCGCCTGGAGATCGGTTACCTCGATCACGGCCAGATCCAGCGCACCGAGTACCTCAAGGAAACCGTGCGCCAGGGCAACGGCCTGGATGAGAACCGCAACCTGTCGCGGCAAGCCATGCAGCGTGGCTGGGACTGCCTGGCCCGTTTTGGTGAACGCCTGGCCGGCTTCCGCAAGTTCCAGGTGCGCGCCGTGGCCACCCAGACCCTGCGCGAAGCGCGCAACCGCGACGAATTCCTGGCACGTGCCACCCAGATCCTGGGCTTCCCCATCGACGTGATTTCCGGCCGCGAAGAAGCCCGCCTGATCTACCAGGGTGTGGCCCACCTGCTGCCGCAGTCGAATGAGCGCCGGCTGGTGGTGGACATCGGCGGGCGCTCCACCGAACTGATTCTGGGCCACGCCTACGAGGCCCGCGCCATGGAGTCGTTCCGTGTCGGCAGCGTGGCCTGGTCGATGCGCTACTTCCCCGATGGTGTCTTCACCGCACAGGCCTTCGAAACCGCCGAGGTGGCTGCCAAGGCGGTCCTGGACGAAGCCCTCAACACCTACCGCCCCGATGCCTGGGAAGTGGCTTACGGCTCATCCGGCACCGTGGGCGCCGTCAGCGACGTCCTCATGGAAGCGGGCTGGCCGGAAGGACTCGTCACCCGCGACGGCCTCGACTGGCTGCTGGAACGCCTGCTGAAGGCACAAAGTGCCGACAAGGTCCGCCTCGAAGGCCTGAAGGAGGACCGTCGCGCGGTGATCGGCGGTGGCGTCAGCGTGTTGCGCGCCGTGTTCGATCTGCTGTCCCTCCGGGAAATGCATGTTGCTCAGGGTGCGCTGCGGCACGGCGCCTTGTACGATCTGCTGGATCGCGAGCACGAACAGACCGATCAGCGCCACGCCAGCGTCACCCGGCTGGCCAGCAAATTCAGCGTCGAGCAGACGCAGGCGCAACGCGTCAGCAAGGCAGCACGTCATCTGTTCCGGCAAGTCGCCGGCGAATTTTCAGCCGGCGAGATGGAGCGGCACCTGCGCAAGCTCGGCTGGGCGGCCCATCTGCACGAGATCGGCAGCCTGATCTCGCACAGCGACTACCACAAGCACGGCGCCTACATTCTGGACAACGCCGATGCCGCCGGCTTCACCATGCCCGAACTGCACCGGCTCAGTCTGCTGGTACTGGGCCACCGCGGCAAACTGCGCAAGCTGGAGGTGGACTTCGAAGATGACGTCTTCGTCCGGCAACTGCTGGCCCTGCGTCTGGCCGTCCTGCTGTGCCACGCCCGCCGCGACCCCGACCTGCAGGGCCTGACCCTGCAGGTCGATGCCCCCCACAGCCTGAGCCTGAGCTGCCGGCACGGCTGGCGCGAGGCCTATCCGCAGTCGGCCCATCTGCTGCACGAAGAGCTGACAGCCTGGCAGAAAACCCCCTGGACGCTGTCATTCAGCGAACGAGGCTAAGGCCTGTCCACGGCAGCCCCTGGCCCACGCGCACCTCAGGCGTTTTCCAGGGTCCGGTCGCCGCGCACGTACAGACCGCCCCCGCTCATCTTGGCCTCGTGCTTGGCCAGCGCCGCCAGCGTGGCTACCTCCTCCGCATCCCGCAAAGCCTGCGGGCCGACGTGCACGGCACCGATGGAAAGCGTCGTGCAGGGGAAAAAGCGCATCACGCCATGGCGGTCTTCGGCATGAATGCCGCCGCACAGACGGGCGGCTTCATCGAACAGGTCGCGCGCCTTGAAATCGAATTCGCTGACGACAAGCTCGCAACGCTGCCGCCAATCCTCGCTCTGGAACAGGATCAGGAAGTCATCTCCGCCGACATGGCCCACGAAATCGCGCTGTGGGTCACAATGGGCCACCGCCAGGTGCGCCAGCTGACGGATCATCTCATCGCCGCGCCAGTAACCGTAGTGGTCGTTGAAGGGCTTGAAGTTGTTCATGTCGAGGTAGCAGGCCACGAACTCGGCGCCCCCTTCCAGCAGTCGCTTGATGTGCAGGCTGATCGGGATGTTGCCCGGCAAGAAAGTCAGCGGATTGGCGTGGCGCGCCGCTTCCAGGCGCAACTCCGTGACCGAGCGCACCAGCTGGTCGCCCGTGCCCAAACCGATGTAGCGCCCGTTCTCGGTCACGATGAAGCCGTCACTCAGGTAACGCTGGTCCTGCGAGGTCAGGATGCCGATCAACTCATCGATATCGTGGTTGCGCTCGATCAGGCGCGGCGAAGGGTTGGCGTACTGCATGCAGGATTTCTTGCCGAAGACCTCCCTGAAATACAGGGTGGCATAGTGATCCATGAAATGCTGGCGATTGATGATGGCCACGGGGCAGCTGTTGTCCACCACGGCAATCGCATGCAGTTCCGGACGTGCCATCAGGATCGCCGCCACTTCATCGTTGCTGGTCGCCTGGCTGACGCAGGGCGCATGGATCAACGAAAGATGGCGCAGATGCCCCAGGCGGGAAACGTGCCGCTGCTCGGGCATCACGGCCACGCGCGGGTCCTGCAGCACATCCACCGCATCGCGGCGAATGCAGGGCAACACCACAGTGGAGGGGCGGCCCAGAAAATAGCCTTGGCCATAGGCGATACCCAGATCCCGGAGTACCCGCAGATCATCCTCGTTCTCGATGCCCTCGGCCACCAGCGCCGTGCCGAACACCTCGGCAATCTGCATCAAGGCCTGAAGCGTCTTGAGGTTATCGGCATGGCCGCTGATGTTGCGGCTGAAATACTTGTCGATCTTCACGATGTCCGGCTTGATCTGCGACCACAGCCGCAAACTGGAGCGGCCATCGCCGAAGTCGTCAAGCGCCAGGGACAGTCCGGCGCTGTGCAACTCCTTCACCACATCCGTCAGCGCCTGCATGTCACTGACACGCTCGTGCTCGGTGATCTCCAGCACCACCATCCGGGGCGACACCCCCAGATCACGCACGCACTTGCTGAAGCAGGCGCAGCCGCCCAGCTGGACCAACCGTACCAGGGCGTGCGCACTGATGTTCAGAAACAGGCGTCCCGGTTGCTTGAGCTGTCCCCACTGCTTGAGCGCCGTGAATACACAGAAGAACTCGAGTTCATGGAGCAGTCCCTCAAGCTGCGCCGCCTGCAGCAGTGCATCCGCGTTATGCAACGCTGTCCCTTGAGGTCCGCGAATCAGGGCCTCATGGCCATGGATGGAGCCATCCTTGAGGTCGGCAATGGGCTGGAAGACGGCGAACAGGGCATCGTCACGAATCAGGCGGGCCAAAGGCCCTCCCCCGCTGACCACCTCGGGCAGGACCTCTCCCATGAGCAGGCAGATTGGATCGCTCATCTCGTTCAGCTCCATTCCCGTGGCGGCTTCAGGCCAGTCCAATAGCAGGTCGTCCAAATTTCTCTACCGGCAGACACCGGCCCCGACGTCGAAAACACCCCGACTGTGCCTGCCCAGCATGACGCTGTTGTGACGGAGCCATGACTCTCACATGACACTTCTGTTAAGCGCATCAGGCTGCGCTTGCTCCCCGGGAAATAACTATATAAACTGTTTATTCCATTTCACAAGGGAGCCCATTCATGGCCAGCACAGTCAGGAAATCCGTCACCGTCAAAACCGCAAAAGCCCCGGCAAAATCCACCAAGCCGACGGCGAAAAAGGCAGCACCTGTTCGCAAGGCGGCTCCCGTCACTCCGGCAGCGCCCGCCAAAGCCGCCAGCACGTCTGGCGTGGCCAAGGAAGCCAAGCCGAAGAAGCCCAAGCTGGTCCGTGACAGCTTCACCATTCCGAAGACCGAATACGCCGTGCTCGACGATCTCAAGCAGCGCGCCATCCAGCTCGCTCACCCGGTCAAGAAGAGTGAACTGCTGCGCGCCGGCATCAAGGCCCTGACGGCCATGTCGGATACGGCCCTGCTTGCAACCCTCAAGACGGTACCGGCCATCAAGACCGGGCGACCCAAGAAGGCCTGACATTCGTCGGCCCGGCCACGGCCGGCCTCAGAGAACTTCGGGCGACTGCACTGTGAGCAGCACGGTCCGGGGCGTGCCTTCGCGCTCCCGTTGGCGCAGCCACCAGATCGCCCCTTTGCGCACGGCACACTCGCTGGCCTGCATGCCAAGCAGCTGGGCGATGGCCTGTCCGAGCACGGGCTGGTGCCCCACCACCACGGTCGTGGCCCGGCCATGCGGCCAGTGCACCAGCTCCAGCAGGTGAGCAACGCTGCCATCCGGTGCGATTTCATCGCGCAGCTTGTACTTGCGCCCCAGGGCCAGCGCCGTCTGCTCGGCCCGGCGCGCCGGGCTCACCAGGATGCGGGCGCCTTCTGGCAGTTGGCGATCGAGCCAGGCTGCCATGCGCGCAGCCTGCTTCTCGCCACGAGGCGTGAGCGAGCGCTCCAGGTCGTTGCAGCCCGGCACCCAGTCCTGGGCTTCCGCGTGGCGCCACAAGACCAGGTCCATGGTCAGCTCCGGTCGCGCGTGTCTCGTGTGGCGTAGCGCGCCATCAACGCGTTCTGCGCGCCGATGGCCGGTCGCCCCACCAGCGGGCGGGCCCGCTCGTAGCGGCCATCGGGCAACAAGTCCCAGGCATCCAAGCTGTCGTGCAGTCCCGCCACCAGACATTCATCCACGATGCGCTGGCGCAATTGCGGGTCCAGCACCGGCCAAGCCAGCTCGACGCGGCGCAGCATGTTGCGGTTCATCCAGTCGGCACTCGACAGATACAGTTCCTCGGTCTCACCCTGGCGAAAGTAGAAAACACGGGCGTGTTCGAGGAAACGACCGATGATCGAGCGCACCCGGATGTTGTCGGTTTCGCCACGCACTTGGGCTGGCAGCATGCAGGCGCCGCGCACGATGAGATCGATCTTGACGCCCTGCTTGCCGGCCGCAATCAGCGCACGAATCAGGGCCTCATCGGTCAGGGCATTCATCTTGGCTACGATGCGGGTTGGTTGGCCTGCTGCAGCGGCGGTTCCCAAGGCTTCGATTTTTTCCAGCAGCTTGCGATGCAGCTGCAGGGGCGCCAGCCACAGGTGGTTCAGGCGCGGCAGGCGGCTCTGGCCGGCCAGGTGGATGAACACGTGCTCGACATCGGCCGTCAGTGCGGTGTTAGAGGTCAGGTGGCTGATGTCCGTGTAGAAACGCGCCGTCACCGGGTTGTAGTTGCCGGTGGACAGATGGGCATAGCGCTTCAGGTGCCGCCCCTCGCGCCGGGTGATGAGCATCATCTTGGCATGGGTCTTGAGCCCGACCACGCCATACACCACCTGCACGCCAATCGACTCGAGCTTCTCGGCCCAGTTGATGTTGACTTCCTCGTCGAAACGGGCCTTGAGCTCCAGTACCACCGTGACTTCCTTGCCACGCCGCACCGCCTCGCGCAGCAGCTCCATCAGCTCGGAACTCGATCCGGTACGGTAGATGGTCTGCTTGATCGCCAGCACCAGCGGGTCGTTGACCGCTTCGCGCAGGAAGGCCAGCACGCCGTCGAAGCTCTCATAAGGCTGATGGATGATCACATCACTGCGCTTGAGCTGCTCGAAGATCGACTGCTCATGCCCCAGTTGGCGAGGGTAGGCAGCCTTGTACGGCGGGAAACGCAGGCGCGGCTCGTCGACCAGATCCACCAGCTGGCTCAGCCGCACCAGATTGACGGGGCCATGCACGCGGAAAAGCGCCCCCTCGGGCAGATCGAACTGCTTGAGCAGGAAGCTGGCCAGATAGTCGGAGCAGCCGGCCGACACCTCCAGCCGCACAGCCTGGCCGTAATGGCGGTGCTGCAGTCCCTGGCGCAAGGCGGTACGCAGGTTCTTCACATCTTCCTCATCCACCGCCAGATCGGAGTGCCGCGTCACGCGGAACTGGGAAAACTGGCTCACCTCCCGCCCCGGGAACAGCTCGGCCAGATGCGCGCGGATCACGCTGGAGAGCGAAACGAACAGGGTGCGCTTGCCGCACAGCTTGTCGGGCAAACGGATGAGGCGCGGCAGAACCCGCGGCACCTTGACGATGGCGACGTCATTCTCGCGCCCGAAGGCATCATGCCCGACAAGGCGAACGATGAAATTGAGCGACTTGTTGGCCACCTGCGGGAACGGATGCGAAGGATCGAGCCCGACCGGGATCAGCAGCGGCTTCACATCGCTCTCGAAATACTGCTTGACCCAGCGCCGCTGCGCGGCATTGCGTTCGCCGTGTGCCACGATCTTGATGCCCTGCTTCTCGAAGGCCGGCATCAGCGCCTCGTTGTACAGGGCGTACTGACGATGAACCAGTTCATGGATCGCCGCCGACAGCTGGTCAAACGACGCTGCGGTGTAGGTGCCGGCCTGGTCACGGCCTTGCTTGGCACTCAGATGAGGTTCGGCCCGTACTTCGAAGAACTCGTCCAGATTGGACGAGACGATGCACAGGTAGCGCAAGCGCTCCAGCAAGGGCACATCACTGCGGCAGGCCCAGTCGAACACGCGTTGGTTGAAGGCCAGGATGCTGTGGTCGCGGTCCAGCAAGGCAAGCATCTTCGGCGTGGCAATCGGCTTCGGGTCGGTCACGGGAGACAACATCGGATCCAGACAATCTTGTTACGTTTATATGGCAGATTCTTGACAGATTTGATGACAGTGTTGTGACAACATCATGCATCAACCCCTGCAGACCGGCCCCACACTTGTGACTGGCTGGCCGGGACCAGATGGTCCAGAAACAAGCGGCTGGCCTGCTCCCAGCTGAATTCCAGCGCCCGGGCCCGCGCTTCGTGGCGAGGCACGGCCAGCGCCCGGTACCAGGCGCTTTTCAGGTCTGCGTCCAGAATGCCGCCGGCCACCCGGCCCTCGCCGTGGCCCAGCACTTCCAGCGGCCCATCGACCGGGTAGGCCGCCACCGGCGTGCCGCTGGCCATGGCCTCCAGCATCACCAGGCCGAAGGTTTCCGATTTGCTGGGCATGACGAACAGGTCGGCCGCGGCATAGACGCGCGCCAGTTCCTGGCGCGGCAGGATGCCGAGCCAGCGCACATGGGGATAGCGCGCCTTGAGCGAGGCCTCCAGGGGCCCCACGCCGCAGACGATCTTGGTGCCCGGCACGTCGAGCTGCAAAAAGGCCTCGATATTCTTCTCGTAGGAGACCCGGCCGACAAACAGCGACACCGGCCGCGCCAGCACGCCCAGCGCCGGATGCAGCTGTACTTCCTCGTGGTACGGGAACAGCCCCATGTCGACGCCATGGGTCCAGCCACGCAGACGTCGGAAGCCGCGCTGCTCCAGCATGCGCAGCACACCCTGGGTCGGCACCATCACGCCGGAGGACGGCTTGTGGAAATGGCGGAACAAGGCGTAGCCCCAGGCATGCGGCACCTTGAGTGCCGCGTTCAGGATTTCCGGAAACTTGGTGTGAAACGCCGTGGTGAACGCCAGGCCGCGCTTGAGGCAGTAGGCGCGTGCCGCCCAACCCAGCGGACCTTCGGTGGCAATGTGGATGGCGTGCGGCGCCAGCGCGTCCAGCTGCGCGTGCAGAACCTTGGCCGGCCGCACCACCAGATCGATGCCGGGGTAGCCAGGACAGGGTCGCGTGCGGAACATACCCGGGTGAACGACTTCGACCTGGTGTCCGGCGCGCTCGACCTCCCGGACCAGTTCCACCAGCGTCGTCACCACACCATTGACCTGGGGCTGCCAAGCATCCGTGATCAGTGCGATCTTCATGCCGATACCGTCCTTGCTGCCGAGTTTTGAACCGGCACCGCCTGCGTGGCACCCCAGTGCAGCAGTTCCAGCCGCCCATCGTGGTGCTCGACCAGGGCGGTCCGGCTTTCCACCCAGTCGCCGTCGTTGCAATAGAGAATGCCGTCGATGTCGCGCATCTCGGCGCGGTGGATATGGCCGCACACCACGCCCTGGTGGCCCAGCCGCCGCGCCTCGTTGGCCACCGCCACTTCGAAATCGGTGACGTAGTTCAAGGCCTTTTTCACCTTGTGCTTGAGGTAGGCTGAGAGCGACCAGTACGGCAAGCCGAACTTGGCGCGCAGATGGTTCAGGTAGCGGTTGAGCTTCAGCGTGAACTCGTACAGGTTGTCGCCCACATAGGCCAGCCACTTGGCGCACTGGATGACGCCGTCGAAATAGTCGCCGTGCATGACCCAGAGCCGGCGCCCGTCCGTGGTGACGTGCACCGCATCCTCCACCACCTCGATGCCGCCGAACTGGTGGCCGATGAAACCGCGCGCAAACTCGTCGTGGTTGCCCGGCACGTAGACGATGCGGCACCCCTTGCGCGCACGGCGCAGCAGCTTTTGCACCACGTCGTTGTGCGCCTGCGGCCAGTACCAGCGCCGGCGCAACTGCCAGCCGTCCACGATGTCGCCCACCAGATAGAGGTTGTCACTCGGGTGGGCCTTGAGAAAGGCCAGCAGCTCAATGGCCTGGCAGCCGGGTGTGCCCAGGTGCAGGTCGGAGATGAAGATGGCACGGAAGCGACCGTGGTGAGGGTGATCCTCGTCGCCATGGTCCGATTCAACCATACCGGCCAGCCACGGATTCATCGGGTCGAAGCTCTTCTTCATCAGGCACCGAGGAAGTGCTTGCGGTAACGCGCCGGCAGGTCCTGCAGGCGCATCAGCATGGGCAGATCGGCGCTGTTGAAGTCCGGATCCCAGGCCGGCGCACCCAGCACCTTGGTGCCCAGGCGCAGGTAGCCCTTGATCAGGGCCGGCGGCTCGACCTGCAGATCGCCATTGAGTTCCTCCACCGGCAGCGGCAGGCGCGGCCGCACGTGGTATTCGATCGAGGCGAGATGTGTCTCCTTGAGCTGCTTCCAGATGCTGGCCGCCACATCGCCGCTGAGCACGCCGTTGTGCAGCATCGGAATGCTGGCGCAGCCGATCATGGTGTCAAGCTGGTTGCGCACCATGAACTCGCCCAGCGCGCCCCAGAGCGCCATGATCACACCACCGTGGCGGTGCTCCGGGTGCACGCAGCTGCGCCCGAGTTCGACCATGCGCTCACGCAGCATGCGCAGGCGCGTCAGGTCGAACTCCAGATCGCTGTAGGTGCTGCCGACGCGCTTGGCCTGGGCCGGCGTCAGCACACGGTAGGTGCCGATCACCTCGCGTGTGGCCTGGTCGCGCACCAGCAGGTGCTCGCAGTAGTCGTCGAACAGGTCGATATCGTGGCCCGGCACCTCGGCATTGAGACGCGCGCCCATTTCGCCGGCGAAGATCTGGTATCTCAGTCGTTGCGCCGCCCGGACTTCGTCCAGGTGCTTGGCCCACGCCACTTCAATGCCGCCGCGCCCAGCCGCCGCGACTGGCTGGCCGTCAGCGCCAGTGTTTTGCTGATCAGGTCGGTGAAGCGACCCCCTGGGCATGACGGCGGGTGACAGCGGGAAGGTCGGGTTCGGTAGTTCTTTCATCATGTACTCCTTGCTTGATGGATATCCGGTTAAAAAAAAGCCCCGTGAATACGGGGCCGATAGGTTCTGATCAGGTGCCGACGATGCCTCCGTCCTTGCGGCGGATGACGACGGTGGCCGAGCGCGGTCGGCCGCCTGCCGGTCCGTCCGGCCAGTTGCTGACTGCCTGCGGCTTGGCCGGGTCGCTGCGCTCGCTGGCGGTCTCACCCGGGTGCTGCACGTTGACGAACATGAAGCGCCGGTCCGGCGTGAACGCGATGCCGGTGATTTCGCAGCCGGCCGGCCCGGTGAGGAAACGCTTGGTCTCGCCGCTGGCCGGATCGGCGCACAGCATCATGTTGTTGCCGATCGGCTTGTAAGGCCCCTTGTTCATGACCGAGGTCGAGATGTCGGTCTGGATCCAGAGCAGCCCGCTGTCATCGAAGGCCAGCCCATCGGGGCTGCCATAGATGTCACCCCGGATATTGCCGCGGTGCTCGGGCTTCTCGGCGTTCGGGTCACCCGCCAGGGCGAAATGCATCCAGCGGAACTCGGTGGCAGCCGCGTCTCCACTGCCGTCGCCACCTTCGCGCCAGCGGATGATGTGGCCCATGATGTTGTCGGACCGCGGGTTGGCCTCATCCACCTCTCGGCCAGGCTGGCCGCGCTGGTTGTTGTTGGTCAGCGTGGCAAACACCTCGCCGGTCTGAGGGTGCACGGCAATCCACTCCGGGCGGTCCATCTTCGTCGCGCCCACCACGTCGGCGGCCTGGCGCGTCTTGACCAACACCTCACCCTGATCGGCAAAGCCCCGGTCGGCGGTCAGGCCGTTGTCGCCATGGACGAGCGGAATCCAGCGGCCATGGCCCCGGGTGTCAAAGCGCGCCACATACAGCGTGCCGTGATCGAGCAGATCCTTGTTGGCGGCATAGCCGCCGGGGCGCACCTTGTCGCGCGAGACGAACTTGTAGATGTATTCGAAACGCTCGTCGTCGCCCATGTAGACCACGGCACGACCGTCCTTGGTCAAGGCGGTCGTGGCACCCTCGTGCTTGATGCGGCCCAGCGCGGTACGCTTGATGGGGGTCTGCGTCGGATTCATCGGGTCGATTTCCACCACCCAGCCGAAGCGGTGCGGCTCGTTGGGGTGCTTGGCGGCATCGAAACGCTCGTCGAACTCATGCCAGCGGTAGCCCCAGCCCTTGTGGCGCAGGCCATAGCGCTTTTCGTCGGCATGGGGCTTCTCCTGCGACGAGAAATAACCGTTCCAGTTTTCCTCGCAGGTCAGGTAGGTGCCCCAGGGCGTGCGGCCAGCGGCGCAGTTGTTGAGCGTGCCCAGCACGCGGGTGCCAGCGGGGTCCGCCGCCGTCTTCAGCAGCGCATGGCCGCGCGCCGGGCCGCTGACGGCCATCGGCGTGCTACCGGTGATGCGCCGCGCATAACGCGAGCCCGGCATGACGCGCCACTGGCCCTGGCGCTCGACGATCTCGATCACGCTCACGCCGTGGGCCGCCTGCGACTTGCGCACCTTGTCGGCCGACCAGGTCTGCATGCCGTCGGCATGCAGCAGGCCGTCATCGGTGTATTCGTGGTTGATGGCCAGCAGGCCGTGGCGCGGATTGCCGTCGATCGGGAAAAAGGCCATGCCGTCGTGGTGCATGCCGGCCTGCAGGGCCTGCTCTTCCCAGGTGTTGGAACCATCGGCCTTGAAGGCGGGCGCTCCGGCCTTCATGCCCACGGCGTCGCCCCAGCGGTACAGCACCTGCGCCTCATACTCGGGCGGCACCGTCAGCGCATCGCCGGCCGACGCCGGCACCCCGGTAAAACCCAGCGGTGCACCGCGGGCCATGGTAGCGCCCAGTGCATGCGAGCCCACCAGCATGGCCACCGCCGCCGCCGTGCACTTGAAAACCTCGCGCCGAGTGGCGTCCACCCCCTCGATATGGTCATTGGCGCTGCAGTTGACGCCTTCCCTCGCGTCGTAATGTCCACCAAATCCTTGACCCATGTTATGACTCCCGTGTGATCAGCAATGGCGTCAGTGTGGAAGCGCCACATGACGGCCTCATGGCAGTGATATGACAAAACAGTGACATGGGCCGCTTGGAGGGGGCCGTTTGCATGACTTCAATATTTCAAGTATCATTGAAACATGAAAACACAGAACCTCTCTGAAACCGATGCTGTCAAGTCGCTGGCCGCCCTGGCGCAAGCCCAGCGTCTGCGCGCCTTCCGCGCCCTGGTGGTGGCCGGTCTGGAGGGGCTGACGCCCGGCGCACTGGCGGAAGCACTCGGCGTGAGCCCGAGCGCCCTGTCCTTCCACCTCAAGGAACTGGCCAACGCCGGTCTGGTCAGCAGCGAGCCCAATGGCCGCTACCTGGTTTACCGCGCCAACTTCGGGCAGATGGATGCCCTACTGGGCTACCTCACCGAGCACTGCTGCCAGGGGGCGGCGTGCGAGGCCACCCCCAAGCGCAAGAAGAAAACCGCCTGCGCCGCCTGCTGATTTCCCTTTACCCATTCCAAGGAGATACCCATGAAACGCTTTCACGTCCATGTCCACGTCGACAACCTGGCGCAGAACATCGCCTTCTACTCGGCCATGTTCAACCAGGCCCCAGCCCGCACCGAAGACGACTACGCCAAGTGGATGCTGCAGGACCCGCCGGTGAACTTCGCCATCTCCACCCGCGGTGACAAGCCGGGCGTCGATCACCTGGGCATCCAGGTGGAGTCGAGCGAGGAACTGCAAACGCTCAAGGCACAGGCCGCCCAGGCCGACATGTCCATGCTGGACGAAGGCGAGACCACCTGCTGCTATGCCCGCAGCGACAAGTACTGGGTCACCGACCCGCAGGGTATTGCCTGGGAGCAGTTCCATACGCTGGACAACATCCCGGTCTTCAGCCAGAAGGGTTCCAAGCAAAATGAGGCTCAAGCCCCTGCCTGCTGTGCGCCGCAAGCTACCAAAACTGTAGCAAGCAAAGGCTGCTGCGGCCCCACCGCCGGACAAGCCGCCAACGGTGCCAAGGCCTGCTGCTGATCATTTTCCCTGACCGTCCATTTCAGACATGACTTCACCTACGCTCAACGTGCTGTTCCTCTGCACGCACAACTCGGCCCGCAGCATCCTGGCCGAAGCCACGCTCAACCACATCGGCCAGGGCCGCTTCAAGGCCTTCTCGGCCGGCAGCAGCCCGCGTGACCACCAGCAGCCCAACCCACTGGGCCTGCAGGTGCTGCAAAGTGCCGGCATTGCTACCGACGGCCTGCGCAGCAAAAGCTGGGATGAATTCGCCACCCCGGATGCACCGCAGATGGACCTGATCATCACCGTCTGCGACAACGCGGCCGGCGAAGTCTGCCCGATCTGGCCCGGCCACCCGGCCACCGCACACTGGGGTTATGCCGATCCGTCTGAAGTGCAAGGCACGGACGTGCAACGGCGCGAAGCGTTCCGCCAGACCCTGCTGGCGATCCGCCGCCGGCTGGATCTGCTGGTGCATCTGCCGCCCGAAAAACTGGCCAAGCAACTGATCCAGAACACGGCGCGTGACCTGGGCAAGGCGGACTGACCATGAGCGTCCCATGTGAAGTGACCGCCAAGCAGGCGGCCGGCGCGCCCATGAGCGTGTTCGAGCGCTACCTGACGCTGTGGGTCTTCCTCTGCATCGTGGCCGGCATCACGCTCGGCCAGCTGTTGCCCGGCGTGGCCCAGGCCATCGGCCGCATGGAAGTGGCGCAGGTCAACCTGCCGGTCGGCGTGCTGATCTGGGTCATGATCATCCCGATGCTGGTGAAGGTGGATTTCGGCGCCCTGCACGAGGTGCGCCAGCACGTGAAGGGCATCGGCGTCACGCTGTTCGTCAACTGGCTGGTCAAGCCGTTTTCCATGGCCTTCCTCGGCTGGCTGTTCATCCGCCAGCTGTTTGCGCCATACCTGCCAGCCGACCAGCTCGACAGCTACATCGCCGGCCTGATCCTGCTCGCTGCCGCCCCCTGCACCGCCATGGTGTTCGTCTGGAGCCGCCTCACTGGCGGCAACCCGCTGTTCACGCTGTCGCAGGTGGCACTGAACGACAGCATCATGGTGGTAGCCTTCGCGCCGCTGGTGGCCTTCCTGCTCGGCCTCTCCGCCATCACCGTGCCGTGGGCCACACTGCTGACCTCGGTCGTTCTGTACATCGTGGTGCCGGTCATCCTGGCACAGCTGTGGCGCAAGGCGCTGCTGGCCAAAGGACAGGCCGCCTTCGATGCCGCCATGGCCAAGATCGGCCCCTGGTCCATCACCGCCCTGCTGGCCACACTGGTGCTGCTGTTCGCCTTCCAGGGCGAAGCCATCCTGCAGCAGCCGCTGGTGATCGCGCTGCTGGCGGTGCCAATCCTGATCCAGGTGTTCTTCAACTCGGCCCTGGCCTACTGGCTTAACCGCGCGGTCGGCGAAAAGCATGAGATTGCCTGCCCCTCGGCCCTGATCGGCGCCTCCAACTTCTTCGAGCTGGCGGTGGCCGCAGCCATCAGCCTGTTCGGCTTCAACTCGGGCGCGGCACTGGCCACGGTGGTCGGGGTGCTGATCGAGGTGCCCGTCATGCTGCTGGTGGTGCGCCTCGTCAACAACTCGAAAGCCTGGTACGAACGCGGCTGATTCTTTGCCACAATTTCGCCATGACTGACATCACGATTTATCACAACCCCCAATGCGGCACCTCGCGCAACACGCTGGCCATGATCCGCAACAGCGGCACCGAGCCACAGGTCATCGAGTACCTGAAGACGCCGCCGACGCGTGAGCAACTGCTGGCCCTGATTGCCGCCAGCGGCCTCTCCGTGCGCGAGGTCATGCGCAGCAAGGAAGCCCTGTTCACCGAACTCGGGCTGGCCGACCCGGCGCGCAGCGATGCCGAACTGATTGAGGCCATGCTGGCGCATCCGATCCTGATCAACCGCCCCCTCGTCGTCACGCCGCTGGGCACGCGGCTGTGCCGACCGTCTGAGCTGGTGCTGGACCTCCTGCCGCAGCCGCAGCGCGGCGCGTTCAGTAAGGAGGACGGCGAGGCAGTGGTGGATGCGCAGGGGCGGCGAGTTTGAAGCAGAAACGCGCGTTCAACGTTCACCGTGAGAGGCGCGCGCTGCTTTTGCGCGCGTCCTTCTCGACGATACGGTTAGTGCGCAACAGCGAATATTTTCCTGGCTTGGTTGCAATTAGTTTCCATTCTCGCTTGTCGCCACCCGTCGAAGCTCCACCTTTGACGCACACCGTGACCTTATTCACCGTCTCACCACAACGGCGAATTTCGTAGTTGTAACCGCCTTGATTCAGTTCCTCAACGCCGACTGAAACAGCGATCTCGTAGGGCTCTGTGTCGTCGCGAGGCCAGGCAATCCACTGAACCCAAAGCAACGATGCCTCGTCTTCGACTCCGAACCGCGCCAAAACGACGCGATAGTGACCCCGAGCCTGGTCGGTCTTCCATCGTCCAAAGGCAAGCATGCTTTGTACTTCTGGCGCGATCTTGGGGATGGCGTCATAAGGAGTCGGTTCTGCGGCATGGGCCGATACACCAAGGCAGACCATTGCAATAATCGCCGCGAATCGCATTTCCTTGCGCACTAACTTGATATAGACCGCACAAGTGCGAAATCATGTGACCGAATGTTCATGGTGTGCCCTCTGCTGCAACTAGGTGCCTGCTGATACCGCTCAACCCCTGAGCGTCTGCGCCAGTCGCTCGGCACAGGCCTGCGCCTGCGCGGCATCCCGCGCCTCCACCATCACACGCACCAGCGGCTCGGTGCCGCTGGCACGGATCAGCACCCGACCGTGGTCGCCCAGTTCAGCCTCCACCGCCTTGGTTTCCTCGGCCAAGCGATTGTTGGCCTTCCAGTCCTGCCCCGGCTGCAGGCGTACGTTGATCAGGGTCTGCGGGAACAGCGTCACGTCTGAGAGCAATTGCGCCATGCTGCGCTCGCTGCGCACGCAGGTCTGCAGCACCTGCAGTGCCGACACCAGACCGTCGCCGGTGGTGTGCTTGTCCAGCGCCAGCAGGTGGCCCGAGCCTTCGCCGCCGAGCAGCCATTGGTGTTTGTGCAGCTCTTCCAGCACGTAGCGGTCGCCGACCTTGGCGCGCACGAACTGCACGCCACGCTTCTTCAACGCCACTTCCACCACCATATTGGTCATGAGCGTGCCCACCACACCCGGCACATGCTCGTCGCGCCCCAGGCGGTCGTCCACCATCAGGTACAGCAGCTCGTCGCCGTTGAAGAGACGACCGGAGGCGTCGACCATCATCAGGCGGTCGGCATCGCCGTCCAGCGCCACGCCGTAGTCGGCATGGTGTGCCTTGACGGCTTCGACCAAGGCCTCGGTATGGGTGGCGCCCACCTCGTGGTTGATGTTCAAGCCGTCCGGTGCGCAGCCGATGGCCACCACCTCGGCACCCAGCTCATGGAACACCTTGGGCGCGATCTGATAGGCCGCGCCGTGCGCCGCATCGACCACGATCTTCAGGCCCTTGAGCGTGAGGTCGGTAGCGAAGGTGCTCTTGCAGAACTCGATGTAGCGGCCGGCGGCATCGTCCAGACGCCGGGCCTTGCCCAAAGCGCTCGACTCCACCCACACCGGCGGCTCGTCCATCGCCGCTTCCACGGCCTGCTCCCACTCGTCGGGCAGCTTGGTGCCCTGGGCGCTGAAGAACTTGATGCCGTTGTCCGGATAGGCGTTGTGGCTGGCGCTGATGACCACACCGAGCGAGGCACGCTGGGCGCGCGTCAGGTAGGCCACGCCGGGCGTCGGCAGCGGGCCGAGCAGCATGACGTCGACCCCAGCCGAATTGAAACCGGACTCCAGCGCGCTCTCCAGCATGTAGCCGGAGATGCGGGTGTCCTTGCCGATCAGCACCAGCGGGCGCGCTTCGCTGCGCTTGAGCACACGGCCCACCGCGTGCGCCAGCCGCAACACGAAATCAGGGGTGATGGGCGACTGGCCCACCGTGCCGCGAATGCCGTCGGTGCCGAAATATTTTCTGCTCATTTCTGATCCCTGCTCTCGTGTTTCATGCCTCAGATGCTATTCATTTTATAGCATCCAGCACCTTGAGTGCCTGCACCGTGGGCAGCACGTCGTGCACCCGCACAACCGCCGCGCCGCGCTCGACCGCCAGCAGGGCGGCCGCCACGCTGGGCACCATGCGCTCGTGCATGCCCGCCGGCAGGGCCGTACCTGGCGGTGGGCGGGCCACGGCGCCAATCGAGGACTTGCGCGACCAACCGGCCAGCAGCGGGTAGCCGGCCGTCAGCAACTCGGCTTGGCGCGCCAGCAAGGCAAAGTTCTGTGCCACCGTCTTGCCGAAGCCGATGCCGGGGTCCAGCACGATACGGGTCTTTTCGACCCCCAGCCCTTGCAGTTCCTGCGCAGCACGCTCTAAAAATGAGAGCACCTGCGGCACCACGTCGCCTTCCATCGGCGCCGTCTGCATGGTCTGCGGCTCGCGGTGCATGTGCATCAGGCAGACGCCGCAGGCCGGATGCTGCGCCACCACCTGCCGGCCGTCCAGGCCGTCAGGGGCATCGCGCCAGCGCAGCGCCCAGATGTCGTTGACGATGTCGGCGCCCAGATCGAGCACCGCCTGCATGACCTGCGGCTTGTAGGTGTCGACCGACAGTGGTACACCCAGCGTCACGGCCGCGCGCACCACCGGCAGCACGCGCGCCAGTTCCTGCTCCAGTGGCACCGGCGGTGCGCCCGGGCGGGTGGATTCGCCGCCGATGTCCAGGATGTCGGCGCCCTCTTTCAACAGCAGTTCACAGTGCGCCAGGGCGGCACGGGTGCTGGCGTGCTGGCCGCCGTCGGAAAAGGAGTCGGGCGTGACGTTGACGATGCCCATGACCTGCGGCCGGGACAAATCGATCGAAAAGCGTGAGGTTTGCCAGATCATGAAGATGTCAATTCAGGCGGGACACAAAGCAAAACGGGGCAGCGAGCCCCGTTTGCAAACTTCGAAGTGATCTCAAGCCGCCGTCGGCGACGGATCGGTCTTCACGGCCGGGCTGCCGCCCGAACCGTTGCCACCATCGGAATTCGGTGTGCGCGGCGTCCAGTCCTTGGGCGCACGCGGCTCCTTGCCGGCCATGATGTCATCGAGCTGCTCGCCGTCGATGGTTTCCCACTCCAGCAGGGCCTTGGCCATGGCGTGCATCTTGTCGCTGTTGTCCTCGATCAGCTTGCGCGCCAGGGCGTACTGCTGGTCGATGATGCGGCGCACCTCGGCATCGACCTTCTGCATGGTCTGCTCGCTCATGTTGGTGGTCTTGGTGACCGAACGGCCGAGGAACACCTCGCCCTCGTTTTCGGCATAGACCATCGGGCCCAGGGCGTCGGTCATGCCGTAGCGCGTGACCATGTCGCGCGCGATGTGGGTGGCACGCTCGAAGTCGTTGCTGGCGCCGGTGGTCATCTGCTTCATGAACACTTCTTCGGCAATGCGGCCACCGAACAGCATGCTGATCTGATTCAGCATGTATTCGCTGTCGTAGCTGTAGCGGTCCTTCTCGGGCAGGCTCATGGTCACGCCCAGGGCACGGCCGCGCGGGATGATGGTGACCTTGTGCACCGGGTCGCACTTGGGCAGCAGCTTGCCGATCAGGGCGTGGCCGGACTCATGGTAGGCCGTGTTCTTGCGCTCTTCCTCGGGCATGACCATGCTCTTGCGCTCGGGGCCCATGAGAATTTTGTCCTTGGCCTTCTCGAAGTCCTGCATCTCGACCACGCGCGCATTGCGGCGTGCCGCCATCAGGGCCGCCTCGTTGCACAGGTTGGCCAGATCGGCACCGCTCATGCCGGGGGTGCCGCGGGCGATCACGCCCGGGTTCACGTCCTGGCCGACCGGGATCTTGCGCATGTGCACGTTGAGGATCTGCTCACGGCCGCGGATATCGGGCAGCGTGACGTAGACCTGGCGGTCGAAACGGCCCGGGCGCAGCAGGGCAGCGTCCAGGATGTCCGGGCGGTTGGTCGCGGCGACCACGATCACGCCGAGGTTGGTCTCGAAACCGTCCATCTCGACCAGCATCTGGTTGAGGGTCTGCTCGCGCTCGTCGTTGCCGCCGCCCAGGCCCGCGCCACGCTGGCGGCCGACGGCGTCGATCTCGTCGATGAAGATGATGCAGGGCGCGTTCTTCTTGGCGTTCTCGAACATGTCGCGCACGCGCGCGGCACCGACACCGACGAACATCTCGACGAAGTCGGAGCCGGAAATACTGAAGAACGGCACCTTGGCCTCGCCGGCGATGCCCTTGGCCAGCAGCGTCTTGCCGGTGCCCGGGGGGCCGACCAGCAGCAGGCCGCGCGGAATGCGGCCGCCGAGCTTCTGGAACTTCTGCGGGTCCTTCAGGAAGTCCACGACTTCCTTGACCTCCTCCTTGGCCTCGTCGCAGCCGGCCACGTCAGCAAAGGTGACCTGGTTGTTGTTCTCGTCGAGCATGCGCGCCTTGCTCTTGCCGAAGCTGAAGGCGCCGCCCTTGCCGCCGCCCTGCATCTGGCGCATGAAATAGATCCAGACGCCGATCAGCAGCAGCATCGGGCCCCAACTGACCAGCAGGGTCATGAGCAGGGAGCCCTCTTCGCGCGGCTTGACGTCGAACTTGACGCCGTTGGCGATCAGGTCACCGACCAAGCCGCGGTCCAGGTAGGTGGCGGTGGTCTTGACACGGCGATCATCGGTGGTCACAGCGACGATTTCCGTGCCGCCCTGGCCTTCCTGGATGACGGCGCTCTTGATGCGCTTGTTGCGCACCTCTTCCAGGAAGTCGGAATAAGCAAGCGAGCCCGCTCCGCCCGAACCCCGTACATCAAACTGTTTGAAGACGGTAAAAAGCACCAAGGCGATGACAAGCCAGACGGCGACTTTCGAGAACCACTGATTATTCAAGTGCAGCTCCAATAGACAAGCTTGATGGACAAGCTTGGGGAAACCCATAGCTGAGTGTCATTTTAGGCGTTTCAAGCCATGGCCTGATTGATTTTGTCTGTTTCAGCCATTGGCGGCGCAAGGGATTAGCGGCCGATTGGTGGCGGTTTCGAGGCGTCAGGCGGTGGTTTCTGCTTCGCCGGCCGTTTTCTTCAGACCGATACCGACCAGAAATGTTTCAGACGAACGGTCGCGCGAGGCCTTGGGTTTGATCGTTTTCACGATCCGGAACGTGCTCTTGAACAAAGACGCCACCCCGTTGTAGCCGCTGCCATGGAACACCTTGGCTACCAGCGCGCCTTCGGGCTTGAGGTGGTGCAGGCAGAAGTCGACCGCCAGCTCGATCAGGTACTCCATGCGCGCGGCATCGGCCGACTCGATGCCCGACAGGTTGGACGCCATGTCCGACACCACCAGATCGGCCTGCCGGCCCTGCATCAGCTGCTCCAGCTGGGTCAGCACCTCGGGTTCGCGAAAGTCGCCCTGCAGGAACTGCACGCCTTCGATCGGCTCCATCGGCAGCAGGTCGAGCGCGATGATGGCGCCCTTGAGCTCGCCCACCGCCGCGCCGCCGGGCG
>ERZ1292640.286-Hain-H43-02um-R1-286-length-41011-cov-7_pt1 | contig 41011 bp, 34 predicted proteins | sample MGYA00564404_ERZ1292640 | MGnify/ENA primary metagenome ERZ1292640 (study PRJEB36523, sample SAMEA6512636) | groundwater metagenome | collected 2019-01-08 | study: AquaDiva: Metagenomics assemblies of 32 groundwater samples | reverse complement strand
CCGGCATGTGTCGCGTGCCGGAGCAAGCGAAATCCTATCGAATTAGGACACTACCAAACTGAGAGCATTGGAAGGTTAACGCCGAGGTTGCTCAAGCGCGGTGAGAAGATTCCAGCCCGCAGACCCACGTCCGCAGCTACGCCCAGCGCGGTGCAGCCGCAGCCAAATGGCGGTAGGGCGAGACTCCGTCGAGCCCTGGAATTGAGTCGGGCAGGTCACGGCTCGACGGAGTCTCGCCCTACCGAGAAAGCGCACGATGGTTCGACGCTTGTTTCCAGGCCAAGTTGCGGTTAAAACATGCCTCATGAAAGCCTTCGCCCGAAAACATTGCTTCGCTTATGCCTCGATGGTTTTGCTGATCCTGGGCCTTTACTCCGCCCTCGCCGCCGACAAACCCCAAGCCGAGATCGATGTCATTCTCTGGTTCGACACGGAGGATTACCTTTTGCCGGCCGATGATGACGCGACCAAGCGTCTGGCCGAAATGCTCACCGTGCGCAGCATCCAGGCCACGTTCAAAGTCGTGGGCGAGAAGGCGCGCGTGCTCGAGCAACGCGGGCGGCGCGACGTGATTGCAGCGCTGAAGAAGCACGATATCGGCTACCATGCCAATTTCCATTCGGTTCATCCCACGCCGTCGGAGTATTTGGCCGAGTGCGGCTGGATGGATGGCTTGGCCGAGTTTGTGCGCCGGGAAGGAGGCGGCGCGGCCGATGTGCGGCGCATTTTTGGCGTGAACGTCCTTTCCTGCTATGGCCAGCCCGGTTCCTCCTGGGCGCCGCAAACCATCGGCGCCTTGAGAGAGATTGGAGTCGCTCCACACGGCGTGCCCTGTTACGTGGATGAAGGAACGCACGTGGGTTTGGACGGAAAACCGTTTTGGTATGCCAGCGCTTTGGTGGTTTACGACATGGGACCCAATTGGACCCGCATGGACCTCCACGATCCGCAAGCCGTCAAACCCGCCCAGAAGAAAGTCTCCGCCATCGCGGAAAGGCTGCGCCGAGAGGAGGGCGGCGGATTGATCAGCATTTTTTACCATCCGTGCGAATGGGTGCACCGGGAGTTTTGGGACGGCGTCAACTTCCGCCGCGGCGCCAACCCGCCGCGCGAGCAATGGAAAATGCCGCCGCAGCGCTCGGAGCAGGAAACGGAAGCGGCCTTCCATCGATTCGCAGCCTACATCGATCATATTCGCTCCATTCCCGGCGTCCGTTTCGTCGCGGCTGGTGATCTCCCGGTGATTTACCCGGACCGCACCCGGACGCAGGGGGCCGGGGCCGGCGATGTGAGCGAGTTGGCCAAACGACTTTTATCCGGGGCCGCCGCTGGAGCCGATTTCCAGGTGATTGGAGACCGGGCTTATTCCTTGGCGGACCAATTTGAACTGTTGACCTTGGCGGTGAACGAATTGATCGAAGGGAAAACCATTCACTGGCGGCTGCCGGCGACCGGGATTCTGGGCCCGGACAGCCCGCCTCCATCTCTCGGCAGGGGAACCGCGCTGAATTGGCCTGCTTTCCGGGACGCGGCGCGCGATGTGTTGGACTTTATCAAAACGCAACGCCGCGTGCCGTCGCGCGTGTTTGTGGGCGCCGATGCGGCTGCGCCGGCTGATTTTCTTGTGGCCATGGCATCCGCCTACGAGTTCTACGACAAGAATGGAAGGCTTCCCATGCAGGAGAGCGTCAAGCTGGGGCAAAGCGTGAGCGTCTTGCCGGCGCGGCACATTGCCCAAGACACGCCGGACCTTTTCGGCGGCTGGGTCATTCACAAGGAAGGATTTCGCGCTCCCAGGATTATGGAGATGGCCCGCCTGCAGGCCTGGACTTTGAAGCCCGCTCTGCGAAAATAGGGCGTAAACCCAAACAACCTTTTTATCATGAACTCAAAAGCTGTCCTTCGAATTGCTCGCTTGCCCCTCGTCCTGTTCACCACGCTGCTCCTGCTGTGGTTCGCCGCTGCCAAAGCCGACCAGGTGGAAATGGAAAATGGTGACCGTTACATCGGCAAGGTCCTTCTGGTCGATGACAAGGAAGTCCGGTTGCAGAACGAAATCCATGGTCCGATGCGGCTGCCTCGCGCCAAAGTGGTGTTGATTTCATTCCGGGAAAACGCCGCTACTGCCAAACCCGCCTCGCCACAGTCCTCCGCCGGGAAACCCGTCGCGACCGACGCCCTCCCCCAAGACCAGATCGGTGGCATTGATCCGAAGCTTCTGAAGCAGGTCGAACAAGAAATCCTCGGCGGGGCCGGTCCTGAGGCGAACAGCATGTTCACCGACATCATGAAAGGCTACATGAGCGGCGCAATCTCCCTCGAGGACATCCGGGCGCGAGCCCGGACTTCTCTCGCCGAACTGAAGTCGCTTAAAGACGATTTGGGCGAGGAAGTGGGGCCGCTGCTCGATGGTTACGTCGCCATCCTGGAAAAATTCGTCAACGAAACGAAAGAATCCGGTCCGGAAAAGGCCGGCGGCAAAGCCGCGCCCGGCGAAAAACCCAAGGCCGGCGGCGAAAAGAAGAAGCCGCAATAAGACGCGGCCTGGCGGAACTGCAACCCAATAATTCATTACTGGAGATAGCTTCCGGGGACGACATTGAGGTTGTCTCTCCCAAGCCCGGCTGCCGAACCCTCAAGACTTGATATCCCGCATCTGAAACACGGTCGCTCCCACCACCAGAAACGTCAGGTTGAATCCGAGCAAAATGCTGAGGGACTGGCCCAATTTCCACCAGGGCACCGGCTGGGCGAACATCGATTGCCAAACGTTGAGGTGGTACGTCAGGAACCAATGCTGCAGTTCCCGGAAATAGGGAATGTTTTGCATGATGAAATTCACAAAAACAAAGGAGAGGGCCAGGATCGTGGCCGCCGCCGGTTTGACATTGAAACAGGAGAACATGAAGGCCAGCCCCATGACCGTGGAAGCTTTTGTGACCATGACCCAATGCGCCAGGGCGTACTGCCGGCAGCCGGATAAAGCGTCGAAAACTCCGAATAATTCGCCGGGAACGAAAACAAAGAGTCCGCCCCATGGAAACCAGACCGAGGCAAACAACAGTCCAAATAATCCGAGGGCCAAAACCAGCAGGGCCGAAAAAATGACGCCGGCCAGCCATTTCACCAGCAACAGCCGGAGCCGCGAGATGGGCCGGGCCAGGATCATGCGCAGGGTGCCGTCCTCCGCTTCTTTGGCCACCAAATCTCCGCCCACCAGCGACACATAAAGCGGCATCAGAATGTAAGCGATGGGAAACAGCATGAACGTCGCCACCGTCAGCCCGGAAATGAATTGTTCCGCCAGATAGCCGTTCCCTTCCAGCGTTCGCTGCATGCTGACGCGCGGGCCATTCGTAAAGCGGAAGAGCACCACAATGACATTCTGCGCCAGCAGAAACATCAGGAAGCCGATGTAGGTCCGCTTCTTGCCAAAGAGCTTCCAAAGTTCGTTGCGCAGTTGGGGGAAAAACATGTTCACCATAAGCGGGAAGGCCCATCGTTTTTCATGAGAGACAAATAGAAGTTTTCCAGCGTTTGCTCTTCGTGGGCCACTTCATAGACGGCCATTCCCTGTTCGACCAGGCGCCGGACGAGCTGGTCCGTGCCGACGTTTTGCGCCAAAGCCACCCATTGCCCGTCCCGCTCGTCAGTGATGATCTTCTCCTGCCGCAGCGCCTGGACGGCGCGGGAAAAATCACCGACCCGCAGGCGCACCCAGGCGCGGTCTTTTTTGACTTCACCCAAAGCGCCGTCAAAGACCTTTTTCCCCTGGTTCATGACAGCGATTCGGGTGCAGATCTGTTCCACTTCGTTCAGTAAGTGGGAGGAGAGCAGGATCGTCAAACCGAGTTCCCGGTGCAGGCGGCCAATGGTCTGGCGCATTTCGTGAATGCCTTCGGGATCGAGGCCGTTGCCCGGCTCATCGAGGATGAGCAGCTCGGGCTGGGGCAGCAACGCTTGCGCCAAGGCCAGCCGCGCCCGCATGCCGTGGGAATACGTTTGGACCTTGGACAGCTCGCGCCCGGTCAGTCCGACCCAATCAATGACTTCGCGGATGCGTTGCGCGGGGGTCGGCGCGGAATAATGGCTGAGAATCTCCAGGTTTCGCCAGCCGCTCAGGTAATCGTAAAAGACCGGTGTCTCAAAAATGGCGCCCACCTTTTCCAACGCTTGCTGCCGGCGCGCGGTGACATCGTGCCCGCAAACCAAGACCTCGCCGGCGGTCGGCCAGACCTGGCCCAGCATGATGCCGATGGCGGTGCTTTTGCCGGCGCCATTGTGTCCGAGCAAACCATAAATCTCTCCCGCCGGAACGTGGAGTGTCAGGTCCTCCACCGCCAGCCGGGAGCCAAACCGCTTGCTGACATTGCGCAAACGGATCACTTGACGCCCTCCAACACCAGCAGGTTTTTAATGTGTCCATCCGCATAGAGGTAATTAACCCCCTTCTTGACGTCGCGCGCCCGATGGAAGGCTTCCTTGTCGAACATGACCGGAATCTGGTGCGGATCGAAATCAATGCTCAAAACCTTCAAGTGATCCGCGTCCTGGCCATTGAGGAGGCTGTTCCACGCGTAACTCGATCCGGTCTGCTCATAAATCCCCTTTTTATCGGACGGACAGCGAAAGATTTTCACCGTGCCCAGGTAATTGGACAGGACATCATCCACGGTCGGCAGCGCATTCGTCGGCGGAGGCGCATTGGTCTCAAAGAGCTTGTCGCGAGCCGCCGGCAGCCGGTTGTCGTTATCCTGGACGTACATTTGCAGAGTCAGGCCGAGTTGCCGGAGGTTGCTCAAACAGGCGGTGGACCGGCCCGCTTCCTTGGCCTTGCCCATCACCGGCAAGAGCATGCCGGCCAACAGACCGATAATCGCGATCACTACCAGGAGTTCAATGAGGGTGAAAGCCAGGTTCAACTGCTTGCGTATGGGCATCCGTTCTCCCATTCGACTCATCGCCGTCCTCGAAACAACCGGCCGCTTTCCATCATGCGCTGCAATTCCTCCAGCAGAGGGGCCATCTCCGCCTTCGTTTGGGCGGAGCTTTCACTATAAAACGTTTTCAAACCGGTCTTGATGGCTTTGTCCCGTAACTCGTCACTCAAGTCCGGAGGAGCATTTGCTGCCGTCCGGGTCATTCCCGGCTCGCTTTCCCTCATTCTTTCCTGCGCCTCTCGGAGTCCCTTCAGCGCATCATCCAGAGCTTTGCGGCGCTTTTCGACCGGCAATTCCTCGAAAGCAGTCAACATCTGCTTCAGCCCGGTCGGCATGGTTTCGTCGATGAACAGCCCCTTTTCGTCCTCGGTCATTTGCTCGAACCAACGCGCCCAGAGCCGCTCCAGCCGGGCCATCCGCCGTTCTTCCGGGGACAGAGCGTTCAATCTTCGAATCAACTCTCGAATCGCTTTGGCGCGCGCTTCGCCCTGCAATCGGCTCAAGTCCACCGACTGCGCGTAGGCCCGGACTTTGTCGGCGGTCATCTTGGAATTCCTGGAGATCTGGTAGCCAGCCACCGCGATCAGCCAGACCAGAATGAGGCTGGCCACAGCCAGAACGAGCGGGCGCTGACGAGGATTCATCACGACTGAAATCTAATGCACTCCCTGCTATAGGCGACAATAAAAAGAAGCGCCTCCTCTTCAGCCTGAGCTTGGGCGCATCTCACTTTCTTGCAGCCGGATTGACCGGCCCGAGTATGTGTTTAGCGCGAAGCGCCGTAGCGCAGATTTCCAACCTATCAGTATCTGGCCAAATCGTCGCGAGCCGCGCGCATTCTTCCGGCAGGCTGGGAACCGCAGAGACGCGATGAACGCGGAGGGGGATTCTCGGTTTGCTTTCTCTGCGTCTATCGCGTCTCTGCGGTTTACTTGGCTTCGGCCTTTGGTTGCGGCGTTGCCGCGCTACGCTGTATCACCGATTTCTAATCGGCAGAACCTCCCCAACTCGGCGCGCCTCGAACCGCCCGCGCACTGGCGGGTTGGAAACCCGCGATACAGCAAGTTGGAAACCTGTTGCGCTACAGACAGGGAATCGCACACGCTCAACACATACCCGGCACGAAGGGCCGGTGGGTGGACCAGCCCAAGGCAAGCGTAGCGCCGCCCTGGATTCAGGCCCCCCACACCAACCGCTCTGTCAGAACGGTCGTTCGAACCGGCGCTCTGACAGAGCGCGTGTCCACCTTGACGTCAACCCAGCAGCGCTCGCAATGCTCGCTGGCCCTGGGCTGGTTGACGTCAGCCTTTCAGGCTGGATTGGGTCGTCCCTCGCTCGGTCTCGCACGCCCAGGACTTGCATGAAACTGTGAAGCGCCCCCCAAGCTCTGCAGCCGGATTTCACTCTTGAAAGTTGCAGGGTGAAACTCAACACTCGCGCCCATGTTCCCTTTTCATGAGCGCCGCACTCAACGATCCGACGACTGAAAATCCATTGCCACCGGCGCTGCTGTCCCGCAATCCGCTGGCCTGGCTGACGATTTTCGGACCCGGAGCCGTGATTGCCTCGCTGACGATTGGCGCCGGGGAACTCATTTTTTCCTCCCGCGCCGGGGCTCTTTTTGGATACCGGTTGCTTTGGTTTTTCTTGCTGGTATTGCTGCTGAAATGGATCCTGGTGTTCACCACCGCCCGGCACATAGTGCTGACGGGCGCTCATCCGTTTCAACGCTGGATGGCGCTGCCCGGCCCTCGGGGCTGGTTTCCGCTGGTCCTGTTTCTCCTGGCGGTGGTTTGCTTTCCGATCTGGGTCTGCTTCCATGCCGGGACCATTGGCACCTTGCTCTCGTGGCTGGCGGGCACGGACAAATCGTGGCAGGGCGGTGCTCATTACCTTTGGGGCGCCCTCGTTCTGGGCGGAGTGCTCATCCTTTCGGCCTCAGGCGGTTACTCGGCGCTGGAGAGGATTCAACTGGTGATCGTTCTGCTGATGCTGTTGTGCGTGGGCGCTTCTCTGCTGGCCATACACCCCGATTGGATCGAGTTCTTAAAAGGACTGCTCATTCCCCAGGCGTTAGAGTATCCCTCCTGGATCACGCTGGAAACGAACCGGGAAATTGCCGCCCGGCCCGTCTGGGTGGAGACGACGACCTACGTGGGCGTGATCGGCGGCTCCAGCTATGATTATTTGGCTTATGTTTCCTACTTGCGCGACAAGCATTGGGGACGCGCGGGAATGGCGCTGGCTGCGCCGGCCGATCTGGAGGCCATGGCTCGGGATCCAAATCACGTGAACCGGCGCTGGCTGCGGGCGCCGTTGGTGGACTGCACCTTGAGCTTTCTGGCTGTCCTCATCTTCAGCGCCGTGTTCGTCGCTTGTGGAACGGTCATCCTGGGTCCGCAACACAAGGTCCCCAGTGGCGTGAATCTGCTCTCGCTCCAAGCCGAATTTGTCACGCCGATTTATCCCTGGCTGAAGCAGGTCTATTTTGCCGGCGCGTTTCTCACCATTTTGGGAACGCTTTACGGCACGATCGAAGTGGCGCCGACGGTTTTTCGCGAGCTGGTGTTTGCTCTTGATCCGGCGCGCGCACAGCGCCAGGCAGCACGGCTGCGATTATGGGCCATTCTTTGGGTGGGGCTGGGTGGATTCGCCATTTTGATCGGCAGCTTCTTTTATCATCTTCTGAGCGGCGCCTCGACGCCGCCCGGGCTGATTGCGATACTGACCCCGGCCAACCTTTTCACCGGGGTGCTCGGTTGCGGCCTGATCTGTTTGCTGAACCCCTGGATGGACCGCCGATTCCTGCCCTCGCCCTTGCGCATGAATCCGGCGATGACCGCTCTGAATGCCGCGGCTGGCGTGATTTTCCTGGCGCTGGGCCTCAAAGGTTATTGGGACTGGGACGAGCGACACTGGATGGCTTTTGGTGTTCTGGGAGGCACGTTGGCCGTGGGATGGCTTGCCGCACGGTGGTTCCAGAGACGCGCGCTGATGTCTTGACAGCGCGGCGACTGTTTACAGAAAAAGAGTCTCCGCCGCCCGCGATTTTCGGCGATAGTAAAAGTAAATCGGCGCGCCCACCAGCACGAGCACCACTCCGAAAGCCGAGTTGATCATGGCCGGTTTGCCAGCGGCCCTGGCCGCCTGGTAAGCGGCCAGATCATTCTGCACGGTCAGCGCCAGGAACAGGATGGCGAAAAGAATGAAGACCCACGGGATGAACGGGTAACCGGGCACCCGGTAGGGACGCGGCGTTTCCGGCTCTTTGCGCCGGAGGACAAAAATCCCGTAAGCGCCCGCCGCGTAGAAAACCCAGCTCACAAAGATCAAGGTATCCGTCAGCGTGTCAAACGTGCCGCTGAAGAGCAGCAGAATGCTCCACAGCCCCTGCACCACCAGCGAAGCCGCCGGGGTGTGAAACCGCGGATGCGCCACGCCCAGGAATTGGGGAAAGACATTCCTTCTCGCCATCGAAAAATAAACGCGCGCGCTGGCCAGGATGATCGCGTTGGCCGCGCCCAACGTTGAAATCATGACCGCCACGGCAATCCATCGGCCCCCGCCTGAAAAACATTTTTCCGCCACATCCGCTGCGACCAGTTTCGATTGCGCCATGGCGTCGATGGGCAGGACGAAGGCATAGGCCAGATTCATGAGCAGGTAGAGAGCGGTGACGATGAGCATCCCGACAATCAAGCTGCGGGGAATATCGCGCTGCGGATGCTTCACTTCACCGGAGATGTAGGTGATTTTGTTCCACCCATCATAAGCCCAAAACGCGCCCTGGAGCGCCGCCGCCATGGCGCCCCATAACGCCCAGCCTTGAGGGTGAATCACGGCGCTATCCATACGCAGGTTTGCCATCTGGCCGACACGGTCCAGCCCAAGCACGGCCCCGGCCAACAGCAGCATGGCGCCGACTTTCGCGATCGTAAAAATGTTTTGCACAACCCCGCCCAATCTGACCCCCACGTAGTTCACGGCCGTCAGCGCGGCGATGAGCACCGCGGCCAGACCTTTGACGCCGATTTCCTGCAGCGGCGCGATGTCCCCGATCAGAGGCAGGTGAATGGCCGTGGCAGCGACCGGGCCGGTGATCCTGGGCAAGGCGACGAACTGGGTCGCATACTCCGCAAAAACGTAGGCGACCGCGGCAATGGAACCGGTTTGGATGACGGCAAAGACAGCCCAGCCATACAGGTAAGCGGCGAACGGGCCGTAAATACGGTCAAAATAGACGTACTGACCCCCCGTCTCCGGAATCATGCTCGCTATTTCCGCATTCGTTAGCGCGCCGAAAAGCGTGATCACTCCGCCCAAAAGCCATACGGCCAGGAGCAATTCCGGGGAACCAACCTGTGCCGCCATGACGCCCGGCTTGCGGAAGATGCCCGAACCAATCACCCCGCCGACCACAATCATGATCGTGGTGAACAGACCGAGCGAAGGCAGCAAACCCTCGTTGGCGCGTTCCACTTCAGCCTGATGCTTCAAATCGGCTCGATCGGGTTGCATGGGTTCTGAGTTGAATTGGCCCGCACCTGCCCATTAAGCAGGAAGCCTGCAACCCGGCAAAGCAAAATGCTAGCGGTTCTCATTCTGCTGCGCGAATGCATGAAGCGTTAAAGATCAGACTATAGCATCGGCATAAGTTCACCGGTTTGCGTGTTTGATCTGTCTGCCGTGCTTGTCCCAGACGGGTGGTCGCGCATCAGGCCATGGGCATGAACTTGAAGGCCCTGTCTGCCGAACGACAGACCTGTCTGCCGCAGGCAGGCGGTTTTCAGGCGCGCCTCCGCCAGGTCTTGAGGAAATCTCCCGTCTGCGGCCTGTTAAGAATCTCTTCCGTTTATTTCGGAGACACTACACTGGAGATTGCGCCGCGTGCCGCGTCCGTTACTTGTCCAGTTCCTTGATGAAGATGTTTTTGAACTGGAGCAAACTGGGCGGGCCGGTCCACTGGCCGTCGCGCTTGCCGCCATGATGCTGGAGCGCGATGCGCCCGCGCGGGGGCAGGCTGGGAATCTGAGCGTTGGGCAGGACGGTCTTGCCATTCAGCGCCACAGTGACGGCATTGCCGCGCACCGTGATTTCGAAGCGATTCCATTCGCCCGCCGGCTTGTCGGCCTGGGTGCGCGGGGTGACAGCGGCGCGCAGGTCCGGCGGGGTTTGGGGATTCGTCCGGATGCCATACATCTCGCCCGAACCGATGGGCCAGCACCAGATGTTCACCTGGTAGGTCCCGGAGCCGCGGAGGAAGATGCCGGAATCCGAATCCGGCAGCGCCAGGTGCATTTCCTTGCCGTGGATGTCCCGCGCGTGGGTGCCGTCGGGCACGAGAGAAGGAGCCAGTTCTTGCCGCTTGCGCCGGGCCAGTTCACCTTCGCCAACTTTTGGGAATCACCGGTGATCGGTGTTGACATGCCTGGCTGACGGCGCGACGGTAGCGAAGTGATGAGACCATCCGCTCGCAAGCGAAAGAAACTCGAATACCCGGGGGAAACCAACGGCAGCCGCTGGGCCGCTGAAGCACGCCGGCTCGCCAGCAAGCTCACACCGGAACAAGAAGCCGAGCATTTCCGGCGGGCGATGGTCAAGATCTATGGCAGTCAGCCCAAAGCAGGGGTTCTTGACTTATTGATCTTTCTTCCTGGTCTCGTTCGATCGGATTACCTCAGCCAGTTCAGATAGCCAACGTTTGCCATCCCGAGCGTGTCATCCAGCCGCAAGGCCGCCATTTCGGGCAGATTGTCATAAAGTCAAGAACCGCCCCTTTACCAGCTAAAGATTGCGCCGCGTGCCGCGTCCGTTACTTGTCCAGTTCCTTGATGAAGATGTTTTTGAACTGGAGCAAACTGGGCGGGCCGGTCCACTGGCCGTCGCGCTTGCCGCCATGATGCTGGAGCGCGATGCGCCCGCGCGGGGGCAGGCTGGGAATCTGAGCGTTGGGCAGGACGGTCTTGCCATTCAGCGCCACAGTGACGGCATTGCCGCGCACCGTGATTTCGAAGCGATTCCATTCGCCCGCCGGCTTGTCGGCCTGGGTGCGCGGGGTGACAGCGGCGCGCAGGTCCGGCGGGGTTTGGGGATTCGTCCGGATGCCATACATCTCGCCCGAACCGATGGGCCAGCACCAGATGTTCACCTGGTAGGTCCCGGAGCCGCGGAGGAAGATGCCGGAATCCGAATCCGGCAGCGCCAGGTGCATTTCCTTGCCGTGGATGTCCCGCGCGTGGGTGCCGTCGGGCAGGATGTAAGGCACGTTTGGATTCACATAGGGCGTCTCCTTGATGCGCCAATCGACCCGCAGCACAAAATCGACAAACTCGCGCTCGAACCAGAGGGTCTTGTCGCCGGCGGCTTCGCTCTGGGCGTCGTAATCAATCACGCCATTCACCACCTTCCAGTGGCCATTGTCGCCCTCAGGCACCTTCCAACCGGTGAAGTCTTTGCCATTGAAAAGGGATTTGAAGCCTTCCGGGGGTTCGTTTTCCGCGGCTTGTGCGAGGCTGGCCGCAATGAGGCCGGCGCCGGCGAAGAGGAGGAGTGATTTCAAAACTCGTTTGCTAGAGATCATGGTTGCAGGATGTTAATGTTTCTGAGGTTGACCCCGGCTTCAAGACACCATCCGGCGCCGCGCCAAGGGATTGAGAACCTAGACGAAACTGGAGGCGCAGGGCTTCAAATCGAATCGCTCACGGTTTCCCTTGGGCTGGATTGCCTGGCACGGGGGCGGGCGCGGGCGGACGCAGGATGCGGTCGCGCATGTTGACCAGGTCTTTGTAGGCTTCCTTGAATGCGGCGGCATTGGCGTCGTCCATCGCGGCGGGCGCCTGTTGTTCGATGAGCGCAAGGCGGCTTTGAATCAGCGGCAGGTCGTTCGCGGTGAGATTTCTGGGGTCCGGGAAACCATCCTGGTTCAGGTCTTCAATCAGGTTCCGGCGATGGTCCTTGGTCAGGAGCGGATCGTTGATGGCCTTTTGGTAAAACTCGTTGGCCTGGACGTCCGCGCCGACGTAGCTCAAGGCCAGACGCGCCAGCGGTTCTTTCCCGGCGGAGTTTGTAAGCTGCGGATTCTGGTAAGCCTGCGCCGCGATCGGCACCGCCTGCGCGCCCAGGGTCTGCTGCAAATACTTCAGCGCGCTGCGGTCAATCTGGCTGTCGGTGCGCACCAACTGCGCCTGCGCTTCGCTGGTGAAGCCGGTGTCGCCATAGAGGGAGAGCACGCCATACAGGTGGTCGCGGTGATTGCGGTCGAGCGGGCTGGCCGAGTTGAAAGGCGCGGGGCCGGCCAACAGATCACGAGCCGTGGCCAGCGCCAGGCCGCGGTATCTGTTCGGGGCCAGCTCCTGCAAGACGCGCGCCAGATACGCGACCTCCACACCGCGGCCGGTACGGGTGAGAGATTCGGCCAGAATCTTCTCGGCCTCTCCGCCGCCGATGCGGCGCAGCACGTCGAACAAGCCGAAGCGGAGCGAGGGCGGCAGGGCAAAATCCAGCGGCAGCCGGTCGCGCGAACCCCTGCCCTGGAACCAAGCCGTGTCCAGGTCCAGGTCCTCGTAACGCGCGAGAAACTCTCGAATGGCGGGCAGCGCCGCCGGACCGGCCTGCGCCAGTTCTTCAAACCAGTAAACGGCTTGGCGCAGAGTGTGGGCTGAACTCGCTCCGGGCGACAGCCGCAGCGTTTCCAGCTTCGCGATGATTTCCGCCGGCGACGGGCGGGCCGGCGCGGCGGGCGCTGCAGCGGGCGGGGCGGGGAAGGGGGTTGACGCGAGAAGCGCCTGCTCCCTGGCCCGTTCGAGCGCGGCTTCCAGCTCGGCTTGCTTGGTTTGCCAGGCTGCCTGCAACTCGGCCAATTGCGCCGCGTGGCGCGCAGTTTGGCGCTGGGACACAATCAGGCCGGCGGCGGCGAAACTGACACCAGCAACGAAGAGAATGAGGAGCGTGCGTTTCATAGTTTTAGGGAATGAACAGATCTATCGGCGGTTCCAGCCAATCTGCGTCTCTCACCAACGACTCCGGTCTGACCAGTTTCTTCCCATTAACGCCCGGCTTCAGCGGAGTGTTGATGAGAGCACTCGTTTCAAGGTTCATGTGCATGGCGAGAACCATAGGCTAATGGCTACTTCTTCACAAACCCGTTTTTGACCAAGCGCAACCCGCCATCCTGGACCAGAGCCCGATTTCCGGCGCGCAGAGCTTGTTGTGAAGACCTCGCGCTCGAGGCAGCCCTCACCGTTTAGTGACTTGCTTTGGCGATTGGAAACAGGCACTGGCGGGCTGCAACGACCGGTCTTTAACCAACGCGCAGGCAGGGATGCCCGCGCTCCTACGGCATGAATACGGCTTAGAGGAGCGTCAACGCGTCCCCGGAGAATGTCCTCCACGAGTCAGTTCCTCAAGAAACCGGCGCGTCTTCTTTGCTGCCGCCGTGATGTGCGCCATGTCGCCGCGTTCGAGGCATTCAACGAGGAGCGGGCCGCGGGTGAAGCCGCCCTTCCTCAACCGGGCGAAGACTTCGCGGAAGTTCACCTGGCCGGTGCCCGGCGTGACCAGCACTTCCTTCGGCAATTTGAAATCCTTCACGCTCATGCCGGCGACCAGGCCGTCCACGCTGGAGGAGTCGTCCACCGGGTCCAGCTTGCCGTCCGAGTAATAAAAGATATTGCCGGGGTCGTACCAGAGACGAAAATTCTTATGGCCAACCTGTTCGATGATTTTGCGGCATTGCGGGCCGGTGGCGTTCTGGCCGCCGTGCGGCTTGATGCTCAGGCCGACTCCTTTCGAGGCTGCATAGTCGCAGCACTCGGCCACGACTTTGTAATAGGGTTGGAAAAGCTTTTCGTCGGTGCCGCCAAGAAGAAGATTTGGGCAGGCGCACGTTGCGCAATGATCAATGAGCCGCTTCAGCCCCGCGATGCCCGCTTCCACGGACTTGGCCACCGGGAAATCACCGCCGTAAATGGACAGCGTTTTGAGGCCCCGTTTTTTGACTTCCTCGCTGATGGCTGCAACTTCCTCCGGCGTCGAGTCCACGGTGATGATGATCCATGACTTGCCCTTGGCCGTCATGAGGCCGGCGTCAGTGAAGCCGGCCTCGGCGATGCCATCGAGCGCGACGCGGTAATCGTGCTGGTCCCATGGGCGCGTGTAGCAGCCGAGTTGGTAGCCGGCCTCGGTCGCGGCGAAGGTGGAAAAGGGCTTGGCCAGGCCGGCGAGGCTGAGAGCGGTCGCCGCGCGGAGGAAATCGCGGCGGGCGATGGGCCGCGGTTCTGAAGATAGGCTTCGTGTCATAATCGTTTTCATTTGTGCAACTCCGCCAGCATCCTGGCCGCGGCCTCGACGAGCCTCTCGCCGGAGCCGGCCGCACAACGGGCGCTTTCCGGCTCGTAGTTGCCTTCGGCGTAGCTGCGGCGGTCCGGGATGTAGCCGATGTTTTCGTTGGCCAGCTCGACAATAAAGGTCTGCGGGAACGGCGACCGCTTCTTGAGTGCCAGACCGAGTTCGACAAAGACCTCGCCGGGCAGGCCAACCCACGCCGCGTCGCGTCCGAGAGCAATGACCTGCACCTCAACCTGGTGCGGCTGGCCTTCGCGACCGGCCACATCCAGCACGCGATAGGCGCGCACCAGCTTCATGAAGTTTGCGCCGCGGTCATCCTTGGTGGCGGCGATGGCCTTCCTCGCTTCCTCCACCTGTTGAAGTGTGATTTCCGGCAGCGCAAGTTCCACCCTTTCACTGCGCACGCGCAGAGGGCCGGAGGCCACCGGCTGCAAATCCTTGTAGGCATGGAAAACCGCCGCGCCCAGAATCGCACCGATGCGGTTTTGTTCAAACGGGCCGCTGTTCGGCCATTTCCAGAAAAAGTCGAAGTTGTTGATATTCCCGCTCGCGCCGTTGGCGACGAGAGTCAGGTGGTTCGAGCCGTGGTAGCCGGCCAGCGCGCGGCTCAACGCGCCTGGCCAGTCCGCGCTGATTTTGCTGCCGCCGCACGTGTCCGGGTGCATGGCAAAATTCACGCAGGTCGCGATGGACTTGGTGGGGCCTGCGGCGTCGGGCATTTCCGCGTAGAGAATGCCGACCTCCGGATCGTTTGGTCCGGCGGGCATGACGATGTTCGGGTTGAGCTTGCCGGGATTCCAGCCCACGCTGCCGTCGCGCATGAAATAGCGGCGGTTGAAAGCGAGGTCTTCACACCGGCCCTTGGCCGCGCTGAGACGCGCTGGTTGGAGCCGCTCCACTGCCATTCGCACATTCTCCGCGATGAGTTGGGGAAGCCGCGCGGTGTATTCGCCCACGATCTGGCTCTGGCCACCCATGTCCGCGCTGCGCTGGCTGCGATTCGCCAGCTCAGGCCCGGTGTGGGCGTGTGTGGCGCTGATCATGACGTGGCTGCCCTTGACGCCGGCGGTCTTTTCAATCTCTGCTCGAGCCTGGTCGGTGATCCAGCGGGTGACACCGATCAGGTCAAGGGCCACCAGCGCGACGCGCTCGCCCTCTGACTCGAGAACAAGCGCCTTGCTCAACAACGGATCGAGCACGCCCTCTGCGCCGCGCTCGTGGTAATAACCGGCCATGCCAATACCCATCGGCGGCGTGATGTCCGTCGCGGCGGCCCCGACACGGAGGCCGGCGGACTGCGCTGGAGTGACAAGAAAGAAGGCGGCCGACACGACCCAGGCCGCCGTCACGATTCCGGGCAAGGTGTTTTGTTTGTTCATAAATCAGGGACTTACTGCTCAGGCCGCAGGATAGAAGACACCTTTCCCTTTCCGGAATTGCCGCAAGAAAGCGCAAAAAGCGCAAGAGTCGGGGCTTTTGCGTCTTCTTGTGCCTTTTTGTGGCTATGCATTCCGTAGTCCATCCTGCGGCCTGCTCAGTAAGACCGCGAAGACGGTCAGTGCATTTCGACCGCGCAGGTGCCGAGCCCGCCGCGGTAATAATTAAATTGGACGCTGGGGTGGTGCGCCAGCAGCGACATCGGAACCGAGGTATCCACGACGCGTTTGGAAATCATGTAAGCCGTGAGACGCTGGCCGAACGGATTGTCATGGTTGCCGGCCTGCCATATCGAGACCTTCCCGGCTTTCCACGTCTCGACCGGGCCAACGCTGATGGCCTGGGTCGGCACGAGCGAGATGTTGCCGCCGCCGCTGGTGCGCGCGTTCTGTGCGATGGTGAGCGGGTGCAGGTCCACCACGCGCGTGGCGAGTTTGCGGACCTCGGCGGGCGAAGGCGGTTCGTCCTTGCACTTGCCCTGGCGCGGCAGCGGGTCGTTGAAGGCCCAATGCTTGACGTCGCCCTGGCCGCCCTGCATGACGGCGCAGCGCACGCCCGCCTCCCAACTCTGACGGTAGGGGGCGGTATCGGCCTTCGGGAAATGGAGGTGCGCGTCGGGCAGGCGGCGCTTCTTCTCGATCCGGTTGAAGCACAACTCGCGGTCGGCGCGCTCGAAGGAAAGCGGATGGGTCACCGGCACTTCCTGGCCTTCGAGAAACCATTCGTCCATGCCCCAAAAATGAGCCGAGCGCACGTCCAGTTGCAGCGCGTTGACCATGCGGGCGACGAGCGGGAGTTGTTCCGTAGGGCCGATGGGGCCGCAGATGCCGACCGGGTTGTCGTCGGTGCTCTGCCGCCAGGCGTCCACATATTCGAGCGCCTCGGCGAGGTAAAACTCCTCGAGCGTGTCGTACATCACGACCTTGAAGCCGGGCCGTGAAAGGCGCTCAAGGTCGCGCGGCGTGAGGCGCGCCACGGCTTCAATGATGTCGAGCGGGAGCGTGGTGTAATCCCACCACGCGGGAGCGATGGAGCTTAAGCGACGGGGCATAATCTTGTTTGTGGTTGGGTGTGAGTGGTTGATGGTTGGTTAGCTTGGGCAACGCTCAGTGCCTCTTGAAATGGCGGTCAGCGAAATTGAGGTACTGTTCCCAGTCGTACTCGGTCACGTCATGTTTGCCGGTGCGAATGTGGTAGCCGATGGTTTTCCCGACCGGCTGGTTGAGCCCCGGCATCTCCTCCACACCCAGGCCTTCGGCCCCCAACAGGCGATAGACCGGTTCCGCATGCTTGGCCGAAAGAAACTCGCCGCGCGGGTCGGCCCAAAGGTCCTGCTCGGCGCTGGCCACATAGACCGGCCGCGGCGCCACCAACGCAATCAACGTATGCTGGTCCACCGGCAGCGCCTCTTCGCGGCCGTTATACTTCTTGAAATTGCCGCAGAACCAATGCGGGAACGATGTGTTGATGCGCTCGACCGTCTCGCCAAAGCACCGCCGGCTCAGCGCCGCGCCGCCGCAGCCGGAGTCGTTCGATATGACCATGGCAAAGCGCTCATCCTGCGCCCCGGCCCACAGCGAGGTCTTGCCCAATCGTGAATGCCCCAGCACGGCCACGCGCCGCGCATCAATGTCCCGGTCGGTCTCGAAGTAATCCAGGGCGCGGCTTAATCCCCAGGCCCACGCGCCAATGGCGCTCCAGGCGTCCGGAGCCAAGGCAGTTTGATCCGGCTTGCCTAACAGGGAACGCACCCCGCTTTTAAAGCCTTCCGCAAAATCAGGTTCGAGGTCGCCATAATAAATCGTGGCCAGAGCATAGCCGCGTCCGAGGATTTTCTCCACCGCCCAGCGGCTGGCGCTTTGGCCGCGCGACGCCTCGCTCGCCCGGTTATTGACAATGCCTTTTTCTTTATCGGGGCGCATCCATTGCTTCGACAGCGTGATGCCCGGATCAGGATGAACTGCGTGGTTCCCGTCGAAGTTCAAACCAACAAAAGCCGGCGCCGGCTTTCGGGCGCCGTTCGGCAAATAAATAAGAAGGTCCATCTTGGGGCCGTCCTTTTGGCCGGTGAAATAGACCGAGACCTCCTTGCGGGTTGCCTTGCCACCGAGGGCCTGCGGATCAGTGGAAGTCACTTCGAACGTCATCTGGGCCGGGCGGCCGGGACTGCGCCCATAGATGTGCGTCTCGAACAGTCGCAGTATCTCCGGCCGCCGTTTCTGACGCCAGGTTGCGGCATCGGTGACTTTGTTGCCGTTCGAGAGCACGAGAGGGTCAGGCAAGGTGTATTTCGGCACTTTGGCTTCGTCATAGTTGACGGGGCTGAGCTGGGCGCCGGCGGTGTGCAAGGAGACAAAGCTGAGTAGCAGCAACGCTGGGATCGCTGCCGGGGATCGGGTCATGATGGAATTCATGCCCGCCAGAGTACCTCAAAGAGCTTTCTTTCCACAAGATCAGTGTTTCACTTCAGCACCTCGCCCGCATCCGCAAAGCCGGCCGCTCCTAATGTGACTGGCGGCAGGTAGTCTTTCTTTGAGTACATCGGTAATAAACGCTCCCTTGGCTTTGCAGTATTCGAGCGGATCCTGAATGCCCATCGCGAGAATGGCTCGCTTCCGCTCTTCATAACTCTGTCTCAGTGCGGGATTGCGACGGAGTGTTTCTCGGAACCAGACCAGTTCGCCATGCTCATCTGAACTCAGGGCAATGACGTGGGCGTGAATCCGAAATGCACGTCCGTCCTGCTCCACACTTCCCACGCGCATAGGCCGGTCCTCGGGGAATGGCTCCGGGCCATCCTGTTTCTGAAATCCAAGTCCATCGAGAACGGCCCTCGCGCGGGCAAGAAGCCCTTCGGGATACAGAACGGCCAAATCAATGATGCCCTTTCCACCGCAACCCGGAACAGCGGTGCTGCCGACGTGCTCAACCTGCAACTCTGCTTCGACACTTTGGATGGCACCTCGAAGCAGGCACGCAATCTCTGTGACCTCCGGGTCGTAAGCGCGGAACTCAGCAGGCATTGAAAAGTAAGGTAGGATACGCATAGGCAGTTGCCGCCTAACGAGTTTCTCACAACGACATTTTGACCGGCCGCTGCGTCTTGTAGCATTGCAGCGCCGCGAAAACGACCTCGTGCGTCTTGAGCGCGTCCTCCAGATTACAGTGGGACTCCACGCCCTCACGCAGGCATTCCACAAAATGGTCAATCTCAGCCTGGAACGGGTGGTGCGAGACGTCGCTCGAATCGGGCAGGATCGCCGGCAGCTCAATCCAGTTCTTTTGTCCGGGAAATTTGTGTGACCAGACCCGGTTGTCCAACACCGCGCCGCGCTCGCCAAAAATGCGGATCGGAAACCGGTAGGGCATCACGCAGTCAAAGTTGACCGAGACTTTGCCGACCACGCCGTTGTCGAACTTGACCAGGGCCATTTCCAGCCCGTCGTACTCCATGGGCGGCGCCTCGGCGATCCAAGTGTTGGTCAGCGGATTGTATTGGTCAGGCCGGCCCTTGCGGTAGCCGCCGGCCATGGCAAAGACCTCGACAGGATTGGCGGCCGCGAACTCGCCTGCTCCGGCAAACCAGCGCATGGCATCAATGGCATGGCAGCCTGCTACCAACATCGAACTGACTCCGTGCTTCGCCGTGCATGTATCGCCCCAACCAGACCACCAACTGCCGTTGTGGCTCAGATAATCTGCCTCGACACAATAGACCTTGCCCAAGGCCCCTTCTGCGATCATCGCCTTCAGAGTCCGGAAGAGCGGGTTCCAGCGCAACACGAAGCTCACCACCGTCTTGACGCCGGCCCGCCGCACCGTATGGCGCATCCGTTGCAGTTCCGCCAGCGAAATGCCCACGGGTTTTTCGATGATGAGATGCTTGCCCGCTCTCGCCGCCGCCAGGACGTTCTGACAATGCAGATGTTGCGGCGTGCAGATGGAAACAATATCCACGCCCTTGTGCCGGAGCGCCTTTTCCAGGTCATCGTACACCGCCACGCCGCGCAAGCCGGACTCCTGGGCGCGGCGGCGGGCGCCGGCTAAGGACCGGCTGGAGATGGCCACGATCTGCGTGGCCGGATTATTCAAGAAGGCGGCAATATGCTGGGTCGAAACCCAGCCTGCGCCGTGAATCAGGACGCCAAAAGTTTTCTTTTTCATTCGTAGTCGGGTTTCATCGCGGCCATTTTGAACATCGCCTCCAAATTCTCCGCCGGTGTTTCCATCGCCAACGCGCAGCCTGAACTGAGCACAAAGCGCCGATGCCCACAAGTCTGGACTGCCGCCAGCGCCTGCCGTGTGGCCTGCTGAACTTGTGCGACACTCCCTTGGGCCAGCACGCCGATTGGATCCAGGTTTCCCCACAGAGCGATTTCAGGTCCAACAATCTGGCAGGCGCTGGTCAGGTCCACCTTGTGATCGATCTCCAGCACGTCCGCGCCCGACGCCGCCATGTCGGCGAGCATGGGCAAGGCGTTGCCGCAAATATGCAGGGAAACCGGCTTGCCCGTGGCCGACTTCAGCCCGGCGATCAACCGTCTTTCAAAGGGCCAAGCCAGCTCGCGATAGGCGCGCGGTCCGATCAGGCCGGCCGGTGAATCGCCGCCGCTGAGCATGTCCGCTCCGGCGTTATCGAGCGCGCGGGCGTAAGCCAGGCCGTGCTCCAGGCAGCGTTCCATCAGCGCCTCGACCAGGGGCCGGTCGTCGGCCAGTTTGAACATGATTTCGTTGATGCCCAAGAGCGCCGCCGCCAGCGAGAATGGATATTGGTCAAAACAGGCGACCACAAACACCTCCCGGCCCAGCGCCTCGACGATGCGCGTCAGGGCTTCGAGCATCAACGGGTATCGGCCTTGCGAGCCAGGATCAGGCGGCGGAATGCGATCCACGTCGGCCGCAGTTCGGATCGGCGGCGGGCCAAGACCGCCGAAGGGTTGGTCATCGCCCATTGAGCCGACCGTCGCCCCCATTGCCTCAGCGCTCACCCACGTGTCGGCGGACATCCACACCGCGTCGGGCCGAAACCGCTCATAATATCGGATCACACACTCCGCCAGGACGCGGGGGTTGGTCGTGTATTCCCGTACGGAGACGCCCGCGACCTTTGCGCAAAAATGCACCGCCAATGGACCGTTGGCCACGCGCGGTGTCGCCAGGCCCTTCAAGGCGCGGGAGACAATCTGTTTTGCAGTGAGCATTTTGCTGTTCATAAGCGCAGCGCCAAAGGCGGCCGCATCGCGCGGGGCACATTGATACAATGGAGCGGCTTTGGAAAGAAAACAGTCGCCGGGCAGGCTTGATCAAGGTCAAGTGAACCCGACCCCTGATTCTCCTATCATGACGCCAAAGACCGAGTATGCGCTCCTGCACAATCTCTGTTATGATTTCTGTTGTGACTCTGGCCATCGCTTCCAGCGCAGCCGAGCCGATCATCGTCGTTGCGGACGGCGGCGGAGTTGCTCGGCGCGGCGCGGTACCGGTTTCGGTGCGCGTTGATTTGGCCAGCCTGCTCGGCAAGCCAGTCAAGCCGGGCCAACTGCGGCTGGCGGAGCTGACGGGCCCAGAGCCGAGTCGCGCCGAACCGGTCCCGGTCCAGTTCGAGGCCGAGGCGACCGGCTTGTTAAAGGGCGTGCTGTGGTGGCTGTTGCCGTCGGCGGCGGAGAAAGAAAGGCGTTTTCGGCTGAGCGTGGCGGCAGAGGACGCGCCGGCAGCCCTGACGGTCCAGCTTGACAGCAGCAAGAGCTTCTACGACATCCGGGAAGGCTCGCTGCCCGTTTTGCGTTATAATCACGGCACCGTGCCGGTGCCAGCCGGCATCGACACCAATTATGCGCGGGGCGATTATATCATGCCGTTGTTCGGCCCCAGCGGCGAGATGCTGACCGATGATTATCCCAAGGACCATCCGCATCATCGCGGCGTGAGCTGGTCGTGGCCCGTCACGCGCTGGGGCAATGAGGTGCGCGACATCTGGGCCGTGCGCGGCGTGTGGGTGCGCCCGGTGGCCATGCAGCGTGTTGAAGCGGGGCCGCTTTTCGCTCTTTTGCAGGCCGAAAACGTCTGGAAATGGGGCGACACGAACCCGATTGTTCGCGAGGAAGTTGTCATCCGTGCGTTCCGGCGGAGCGGCAACGACCGGCTGATCGATGTGGAAGTCCGGTTGAGCGCGCTGGTTGATGGCGCGGCCATTGGCGGGCGGCCTCACGCCGGTTATGGCGGCTTTGGATTGCGTGCCATGCCAGCCCTGCAGCGGGTGATCACGCGACACACCGATCCAGCCGAGGCGCAGCCCCGCCGCTCGTGGCTGGATTACTCCGGCGTTTTTGCCGGCGGCAAAGGTCCGGCCGGCCTGGCCATCTTCGAGCATGTCACTAATCTCTATTATCCCAACGCGCTGCTCGAGTACCCGGAACTTAATTGCGTCATGCCTGCGTTTCCCGGGGAGCGCGAGGTGCCGCTGGCCAGGGAGCAACCGCTCGTGCTCAAGCATCGCCTCTGCGTCCATGCCGGGATGGCGGAGCAACAGAAACTGGCCGACCTCTGGACGGCGTACGCCAGTCCTCCAACAGCAACGGTCGAGAAGAATTGAAAATCACTAAGGAGTCATCCATGAACCCATCAAACTCACTCTCCCGCCGCGAATTCATCGAAAAAGCAGGCACCATCAGCCTGATCGGCTTGGCTGCGCCCCATCTGGCTGCGGCCGGTCAAACCGACCCGCCCCGTCCATCGGGGCCAAACAGCCGCCTTCACGTCGGCTTGATCGGCTGCGGTGGCATGGGTCGCTCCAACCTGGGTGAATGCGCCAAACATCCAGACGTGGCCGTGACTGGCGCGTGCGACGTCTGGAAGTCGCGGCGCGACGCAGTCGTGGCGCAGTTCAAGGAGACCTGCAAGCCCTACGGCGACTACCGCGAGATGCTTCAGCAGAAGGACATTGATGCCGTCATCATTGCCACGCCGCCGCATTGGCATGCCCTCCAGGCCATCGCCGCCTGCGAGGCGGGCAAGGACATTTATCTGCAAAAACCGATGACACTGCACCTGGCCGAAAGCCTGGCCGTCCGCAACGCCGTCAAAAAGCACAACCGCATCAGCCAGATCGGCACCCAAATCCACGCCAGCGAGAATTACCGGCGGGTCGTGGAATTCATCCGCTCGGGCAACCTCGGCTCCATCGGCACGGTGCGCACGTTCAACGTCATGAACCAGGGAGCCAAAGGCGTCGGGACCAACTCGGAGACCCAACCGCCCGCAGGCCTCGATTGGGAAATGTGGTGCGGTCCCGCGCCGAAGCGCGCCTACAGTCCGATCCTCGTGGCCGACGCCTACAACCACGGTTCCTGGATGGATTACAGCGGCGGTTGGACGCCCGGCATGGCGCCGCACATCATTGATCTGCCGGTGTGGGCGTTGGACTTGGGCTTTCCAATCATGACCAGTTCGTCCGGGGGCCGCTTTATCATCAAGGACGACGGCGACGCCTACGACAACCACGAAGTCCTCTGGCAGTATCCCAACCTGACCATGACCTGGATGTCATCGCTGACCAACAGCTACGGCTTCGACCTGCACGGCGAGCCGGTCCCGCAACGGCGCCTGGGCATATACTTCCACGGCGCCAACGGGACGATGTACGCAAACTACGGCCTGTTCAAAATCGTGCCCGAAGGTGACAAGATGAAAGGTCTGACGCCGCCGCCGAAGTCGATTCCGCCTTCGCCGGGCCACGAGCGCGAATGGCTTGATTGCATCAAGTCGCGTCTGCAACCCAGTTGCAGCGTCTTTTACCACGTGCGAGTGGACGTGCCAATCGTGTTGAGCCTGTTGTCGCTCAAGCTCGGCCGCTCCATCCGGTTTGATCCGGCCACGGAGAAAATCGTGGGCGACCGCGAGGCCGCCGACCAGGCCGTCCCGCAGTATCGTGCCCCGTGGAAGTTCCCCAAGCAGTATCTTGACACGTAACCAAGCCACGCCGGCCGAATCGCCACCGCAGGAGCGCGGAATTCATTCCGCTTCTGTTCCACTGAGATCGCAACGTGCAGTGGACTGAAGTCCAGTTCTTTGCCTATCCTGGAACTCGACTGATTCCAGCCGCCATACGCTGCAACGAAACTTTAATGCATATGCATCAAAGTTTCGTGGTAGGGCTGATGCGGCGGAATCAGGCGAAATCCACCGGATCGGGAGATCTCAGCCCCCCGTTGCGCAATGGACGGGCACAAAGGACCGGGTTATCTGCCCATCACGCGCCGTGCAGACGAAGTAACCTTTTTCCTCCGTTTTGTCGTGGTTGGCGCGCTTGAGAGCGCAGCAACGGTTGGTGATGAACACCGTCTGGCCGGCCTTGCGCTCGGTGAAACCGTGGAAGTGGCCGCAAAAGACAGCCTGGAGGTTAAACTCGCGAAACCGCTCCAAAAGCGCATCGGCATTGGCCGGGCGATACGTGACGTTCGCGCCCATGGGAAAATGTGTGAAAATCACCGTCGGCCTCCGCCGGTCCAGGCGGGGCAGGTACTCGTCCAGCCATCGGAACGTGGCCGGTTGAACGGCGGTTTTTTCGTAAAGCTGGCCGTGCGTCGTGTCCAGTCCGACGAACTGCCAGCCACGGTGGCGGAAATAGTAATTGATGCGCAGCGGAAACGTCTGCGTGTAAGCCTTGCGGTCGGTTGGCGTCAGATAATCGTGGTTGCCGATGACCGGATAGACAGGCGCCCGCAGGCCTTGAAAAATCTCTTTGACGGTTCCCAGGTCGCGCCGGCCTCCTTTTTCCGTCAGATCCCCCGCGTGCAGGCAAAAGTCGGCTTGCTCACTTTGCATCTGCTTCACGACGCACTCCAGGTAGGCGCCGCATTCCGGGCTGATGTAATGCGTGTCGTTGACGACCAGGAAACGGAACGAACCGGAAGCGCCCGCGCCCGCCGCGCGCAACGTTCCTGGCCAAAAACCCAGCGCCAGCAGCGTGCCGCCCATCAAGCGCCGCAACGCCTCGCGGCGAGTGAGACCCGCCCGGGCCAGGAGCAATTTGTCGCTCATATTTGCGTTCTGATGCGAAAAGACATGACGGCCACCGGCTCAGCATGGTAAGCTCGCGGCATTGCTATGAAAGGAAAAACCATGAACAATTGGAATCGCAGACAATTCCTCAAAAGCGCTGTGACGACCACTGGCAGCATCCTCGCCGCGCCCACCATCATTCCCGCTTCCGCGCTCGGCCGGGACGGCGCGGTCGCCCCCAACGAACGCCTCGTCATGGGCGTCATCGGCCTGGGCGGCCGCGGACAATACGACTTGGGCATCTTTATGGACAACAAAGACGTGCAGGTCGTGGCCGTGAGCGACGTTTTCGGTGACCGCCGCGCCGCCGGCAAAGTCCAGGTGGATCGGAAATACAGCAACAAGGATTGCGCCACTTACCGCGACCTGCGCGAGCTGCTGGCGCGTCCCGACATCGACGCGGTCCTGATTGCGACCGGCGACAACTGGCACTCGCTGGCCTCTATCCTGGCGGCGCGGGCCGGCAAGGACATCTATAGCGAAAAACCGATGAGCGTGGCCATCACCGAAAGCCGCGCCGTGGTGGAGACCGTGCGGCGGTTCGCCCGCGTTTATCAATGCGGCACCCAGCGCCGGAGCATCTTTCGATTTCGCTTCGCCATGGACCTGGCGCGCTCCGGCAAACTGGGCCAATTAAAGACCCTTTACGCGGAAAAAGCTCCCATGGGCGAGGAATACCACGAGCGCACTTTGCCTCCGGAGCCACAGCCCGACCGCGACGTCTTCGACTGGGACCTCTGGCTCGGACCCGCCGCCTGGCGTCCCTACAACAAGCAATATCCGACGCGCGGCTTCTGGAGCGCGCATCTCGATTTCTCCGGTGGCGCCATCAACGAGTGGGGCAGCCACACGGCCGACCTTTGCCAGTTTGCCAATGACGCCGATGCCACCGGCCCCATCGAATACGAGCCGTGGGAAGGAACCGTCGTGGCCCATTATGCCAACGGCGTCAAACTGATCTTTGAGAAAGGAGTTTGGCCCTTGCACGTGAAATTCGAAGGAACCAAGGGTTGGGCCTACGTGGATGATGACGGCAACCTCGAAACCAATCCCGCTTCTTTGAAGGCGGTCCGCGACTTCGGCAAAGGCTACCCGGCGGAAGATCACGTCCGGAATTTCCTCGATTGCGTCAAGACCCGGCAACAGCCGATTTCCCACGCGGAAGTGGCACACCGGTCCGTTTCCGTCTGTCACATCGCCAACATCAGCCGCCGCCTGGGCCGCCCTGTGAAATGGGACCCGGCCAAGGAAGAATTTATTGGCGACGAGCAGGCCAACCGCATGCGTTCCCGCGCCCAGCGCGAACCGTGGCAAATCTGAAATCGCAACGCTGAAATCCAAAATCGCGATGCCGAAATCTGAAACTGCAAATCTGGAATCCAAAATTTGAAATCTGAGCTATGAAATCCGTAATCCGTAATCCGCAATCCGCAATCCACCCGTGGCTGACCCGCGCCGCCGCAACTCTCGCCTTGGCCTGCACCTTCGCCTTTGCCGCGGAACCGAGCATCGACCCGGCGGCTCTGGACAATGCCTTTGCCAAGCTCCCGCAAATCGAATACGGCCAGGACGGGGCGCCGCTGGCCCCCTTCGACAAAGCCGTTGCCGCCGCCCATGGCAATGAAACGTTGCGCAAGGACCTCGAAAAACGCTTCATCGGCGTGCTGCAAGGCAAAGCCACGGCCGCGGGCAAAGACTACGCCTGCCGCGCGTTGAAGGTAATTGGCACCGCCGATTCGGTCCCGGCCCTCGCGGCGCTTTTGCCGGAGGCAGCGTTGTCGGGCTTGGCCCGCTACGCCTTGGAATCGATGCCCAGCCCGGCGGTCGATCCAGCCCTGCGCGACGCGCTGCCCAAACTGAACGGCAAACTCAAAGTCGGCGTCATCAGCTCTCTGGGGGTACGGCGTGACCGCCAAGCCGTCGAGCCACTCTCGGGCTTGCTGAAAGACGCCGATGCCGCCGTGGCCGGCGCCGCCGCTCTGGCGCTGGGCAAGATCGCTACTCCCGAAGCCGCGCGCGCTCTGGCCGGCTTCCGCGCCGGAGCGCCGGAGACGCTGCGCGCCGCCGGCAACCAGGCTTATCTCGAAGCTGCCTCCAATTTGCTGCGGCAAGGCGAGCGGGACGCCGCGGCAAAGATATACGAGGAACTCTTCCGCCAGAACGCGTCCGGCTCCCTTCATTTGGCCGGGTTCCAGGGACTCGTTGCCGCGCGCCCCAATGAGGCCAGCACGCGTCTGGTGGACGCGCTGTCCAGCGGCAATGGACAGATGCGCAACCTGGCCGCGCGCTTGATTTCCGAACTGCCGGGCCGCGAAACTCCGCGCTTCTTTCTCGAGGCGCTGCCCAAGCTGCCCGCCGACGGTCAGGCAGCCTTGCTCAACGCGCTGCGCGCGCGTGGAGACGCCTCCGTCCGTCCGGCTGTTCTTTCGCTGTTGCAGAGCCAGGACGCCAACGTCCGAGTCGCTGTCGTGGAGACGCTGGCCGCAATTGGCAATGCTTCGGATGTTGCCACACTGGCCCGCTTGGCCGCCACAGCCCAGGGCCAGGAAAAAGAGTCCGCGCGCAAAAGCCTGGCCAACCTTCCTGGACAAGACGTGAACCCCGCCATCGTGGCGGCCTTGGCCAAAGCCGAGGCTCCCGTGCGCGTCGAACTCCTGCGCAGCCTTTCTGATCGCTCCGCCGGCGCCGCGGCGGGCGCGGTGCTGACGTATGTTGCGGATGCCGACGACAGCGTGAGCCGGGCGGCGATTGAAGTTCTGGGGGCCATCGCCAATGAGCAGCAGGTCCCCGCGCTGGTGCGCCAATTGTCCGCGACCAAGTCGGAGCAAAAGCGTGAATCCATCACCGGCGCCCTCGCGTCCATCTGCAGCCGCGTCGGTGAAAAGGCGGCCGATAGCCTGCTGGCCGGTCTGCAAGGGAGCGACGCCGTCAGCCGGGCGGCGCTGCTCCGCGTGCTCGGCAACGCCGGCGGAACCAAGGCGCTGGCCGCCGCGCGCGCCGCCACTCAGGACGCCGACGCCCAAGTGCGCGATGCCGCCATCCGCGCGCTGGCCGATTGGCCTGACGCTGCGGCTGCGCCGGATTTGCTGCAGATCATCCGCACGGCCGGCAATGATTCACAACGCGTGCTGGCCTTTCGCGGTTACATCCGTCTCAGCCGCGACTCCGAAGGCTTGGCCGAGGTCAAATTGAAGATGCTGGCCGATGCCATGGACCTGGCGAAAAGCTCCGATGACAAAAAGCTCGTTCTCGGCGCGCTCGGCGACGTTCATACCTTGGACTCGCTACGCCTTGTCACCCGTTACTTGTCCGACGCTGAGCTCGCTGATGAAGCGGGCGCGGCGGTCGTCAAGATCGCCTCTGCCCTTGACGAGAAGCAGCAGGCGGAGACCGCGGCGGCGTTGCAGCAAGTGCTCAAGTCCGCCAAGGCCAAGACCGTTCTCGACGATGCACGGCGGCAACTGCGCCGGCTTAATCCAAAGCCCCAGTAAACCTGAAGCCGGGCGGCGCCAAAGCGTTCACAAGCCGGCGACTTCCCAGCCTTTGCGGTAAGCGCGGCGGAGGAACTGGTTCGCCTCGGGGACGTTGGTGAATTTCAAATCGGTGACGTTCCATTCCAGCGTGGTCTGCGGGAAGCGCGTGGCCACGCCGCCCAGCAGCACGGCTTCGGTGAGCGGGCCGGCATAGTCGAAATTCGCCGCCGTCTGGCCTTTGCCCCGGCACGCTTCGGCAAACTGCAGCCAGTGATCGTGCGACTCGATTTTCGGGAAGGTGAAATCCTTAAACTGCGCGTCCGGGTAAAGCAGCGGCTTGGAGACATGCGGCAGCAGCATCGCCCCTTTGGTGCCGATGAAAATCGAGCCTTGCGGCGGCATTTCGTCTTTTTCAATCAGGGCCTCCACTTCCGCCGGCGGGCGACGGTCGCCGTCGTACCAGGTGACCTTCACCGTCTGGCCTTCGGTGAATTTCGTGCCGGGGAAGACGTAGCGGATCACCGCGTTGTCTGCCCAGTTGTGCGCGTTGGGCGTGGGACCTTCCGAGCGGACGGAGACCGGTGCGGTCAAGTCGAGCGCTTTGAAGACCGGATCGTAAATGTGGCAGCCCATATCCCCGAACGTGCCGGTGCCGAAATCGAGCCGTTTGCGCCAGTTGCCGGGATGATAATAACCGCCGCCAATGAAAGGACGCTCCGCCGCTACGCCGAGCCAGAGGTCCCAGTTGAAGCCGGCCGGCACGGGATCGCTGCGGTCGGGACGCGCAGCCGGGTCGCCCCATTTCTTGTTGCTCCAGGTGTGGACTTCCTTGACCTGGCCGATGACGAGGTCCTGGATGAGCTTCACCGCCAGGCGATACTCGATGGCGGAATGGATTTGGATGCACATCTGTGTGACCAGCTTTTTCTCGCGGGCCAAGCGCGTCATCTGGCGCACTTCGTAGATGTCGTGCGCGAGCGGTTTCTGTCCGAAAAGGTGCTTGCCGAGTTGCATCGCGCTCATGCCGATGGGCGCGTGCATGTGGTCGGGCGTGGAGACGTTGACCGAGTCGATGTCCTTGTGCTCCTTGTCCAGCAATTGGCGCCAATCCTGATAGACTTTCACGTCGGGAAACTTCTTCTTCAGACCGGCGGCGTGATTCTCATCCACGTCGGCCACGGCGACGAGCTTGACAAAGCTGCCGGCCGTGAGGGCGCCGATGTCGGACGCCGCCATGCCGGTAGCGCCAAAGCTGGCGTGGCGCAGGATGCTGTTGGGCGACGCCGCCAGCAGACCGCGCGTGATGAAAGGCGTGGAAAGGCCGGCGAGGCCGAGTTGTTTCAAGAAAGAACGGCGGGAGTGATGGACGAAAGGATTCATTTTAAGACGCGAGTTTTTGGGATTAATATTGGGCACGATGACAGGCGGAAAGGGACGCGCTCGATGCGTGGACGGGACGCCGGCAATGCTCCTTTTCCCCAAGAGAGGCTGCCAGCGGACATCGAGGTGCGTGGTTCATGGAAAACATTTATGGGTTCGCCCCGCCCGGCGCAATACTTAATCCCGCGAAAATGGAGCAGGCGAGCGACGTGGCGCGGCATCTGTTTTGAAGTCGATCCACCCACGAGTCCCCGACTTGGCAGCTACAACACGAATTCCACCGAAACCTTGCTTTTGAGGCGGCGTTCCTGGTAGCCGGGCTTGCTGCGGATCAGAGGTAGATTGGAGCGGCAATAGGCGAGCCACTCGTCGGTCGGCACGCGCGTCTGGCGCGGGCGTTGTCCGCTCCAATCCGGCAGCTCCAGATGATCCCCGAATTGGGCCGGCACGGCGCAGGCCGGCGCCGGTTCATTCGGCGAGGATGCGGACGATTCGTTCATAGAGTTTCATGTTGCCATGCTTTTCGAACAGTTGGCGAAACCATTCAGAGCGCACATCCACTCGGTTGGCGAGCACCAAGTTGGCTACGTCGTCCATATCCTTAAGGACGCGGAGGCCATGGCCGTGCTTGAGGGCATGAATTTTCAAGGCGAGCAGGTGCTGCAAACTCGGAACCGCCACGGATGCGCCTTCCAATTGCGATGGCTGGATTTCCGCCCACAGACGGTGAAACGTTTCCGCCGGGACCAGCATGATGTCCAGGTCCCAAGCTGCCGCCTCCGGTGCGTCATACTGAAGGAACGCGCCGCCGTCATGATGAAATTTGTAGCCGAGGCCCTCGGCAATCCTTTGCCAAAGGACACGATCATTCTTGTCCACCAGGATGTCGGCGTCCTCAGTGCCGCGCTGGTAGCCGTGTTGCATGACAGCGTGGCCGCCGATGACGATGAACCGGAGTTCCTGTTTAGCCGCTTCACGATTGAGTTGTTCGAAAACGGACATGGCGAAAGTCTCTTCTGATCAATAATGGTTTACCAACTCCACGACGCTCCGGATGTTCTCCAGATTCATTGGCAGCTTCCTTGGCCATCGGGCCACGTGTTCCGACCTTGAACCGGAGCGCGGGTGGCGCGGCCGTCCTCGGCGGCGAGTTCTGGCGGCGTCTCGCCGCCTGAACAGCGCCCGGCGAGACGCCTGCGCAACCCGGTTTATGGAAAGTTTTCGAGTTTTGCGTTGGCTTCATGTTGGGTGCGAAACACACCTCGAGCCGGCAAGGCCGGCGTGCGGGCGATGGCTTTCAGCGCGGGCTTGCGCACGCCGAATTGGTCCATCGGGAAGTTCTTGAAGCCAAGTTTGAGCGCGGGCGAATTCTCCTTCACCCGGTAATCGCCTTTCGCCGAGTCGAGGAAAAGCGCGTCCGCTTCGAGCGAGTTGGCATCGAGGCCGCTTTGCTGCTGAAGACCGGTGGCGGGGCTTGGCTCCATCGGGCCGGGCTTGTGGAGCAGGTTGAAGTCGCACTCCCGGCCCCACGGTTGCTGGACATTGATGGGCTTGTAGCCGGTGAAGACGATGTTGTGGCGGAAGACGTCCTGGCTGTTTCCATACCACACGTGCGGGTGAAACGAGTTGTCCACCATGATGTTGTTTTCGCAGACGCGATAGAAGCCTTCGCGCAGCTTGATGCCGCCGTTGAGGCAGAGATTGTTGCGAATTTCGTAGTTCGTGGAGCCGTCGTCGAGGTCAATGTCCCAGCCATGGTCGCAACGCCAGCGGTTATGGCGGAGGATGACCGGCTTCACCGCGTCGAGGCGCGGCAGGCCACGATGCTCGCCGAGGGTGACGGTGTTGAGGTCCATGTCTTTGAGGCCCCAGTAACGGTCGCGGCCCCAAGAGTTGAACGAGCCGTGGTCGCCGGTCTCCTTCACCGTTTCGAAGATGTCGCAGAACTCGATGACATGCCCGCCCCAGCAGCCGTCGCCGATGTTGAGGCCGGCGCGCGGCACGTCGTAGAGCGAGCAGTGGCGCACGGTGATGCTTTGCGCCATGGCGATCTGCACGGGGGCGGTTTGTTTTTCGACGCGGCCCGTCTCGTGGATCAGGCAATCCTCGACCAGGCAATCGGCGGGATAGTCGGGGGACTTCGGGCCGGGCGTTTTGTCGATGGCGTCGAAGCTCTGGCGCTCTCCGTACTCGAAGAGTGGATTGCGCACGGCTGCCGGGCTGCCGACGAACGCGATGCCGTTCGCGCCCGCGCGCAGGATGTGACAGCCGCGAATGGTCACGCGACGATTGTAGTTATTCACGAACACGGCATTGCCGCCGACCTGATCGAGCAGGCAATCCTCCAGCGCGCAGTCTTCGGCGCCGGTGAAGAACACGGCGCCACCGCGATAGGTCGTCCAATCGCTGCGCAGGAGCGGTTCCTTGTTGTCCAAGAAGGTGCGCGCCGCGTGGCGGAACGTCAAGCCGCGCAGCGTGACGAAGCGCACGGGCTTCCCGGCTGTGCCGCGGAACTCGACCAGATGCCGCAGCCGGACGCCTTCGACAGTGGCCGTGGCGAGGTTGAGACCGGGCAGCGGATAGAAATAGAGTGTGTTGCTTCTGATGTCGTGGAACCATTCGCCAGGCGCGTCGAGTTCCTCAAAGATGTTCTCCACCATCCGATAGGCGCCGTGCATGCCCAGGCGCCGGTTGTTCTGCCAGCCGCCTTCGTAGGTGACCTTGTTCGCCGCGTCTTTTCCGGTGATGACGTAGTGGAAGTCGCCCCATTCATGCAGGTGCATCGCGTGGATGTAACCGCCGCGCGGGTCGGCCCAGCGCGCGGCACGTTCCGGACTGAAGGCATCCGCCGTGAAGCCGTTGAAGTGGCGGACCTGCGGGTCGAAGTTCGGATAGCGCGCGCCAGGCTGCCGTTGGCCGTTGACGAACAGTTGGTCGGTCGTGAAGCCGGCCGGCGCCTTCGCCTTCATCACGCCATCCCGGTGCGGTTCCCAAGTGAGGTCCAGTTTCATCCCGCCACTGATCACAACGTCTTCGCCGGGCGCCGCCGCGTAAGTGACCGGGGCCAGCGCCGTGCCGGAGTCCTCGGCGGTGAACAGGAGCGTCTCCGGCAGGTAATACGTCCCGGCATGGAGATAAACAGTGACCGCTTCGGCAAGTTTGTCCTTGAGACTGCGCATGGCTTTTTGCCCTGCGGCAAAGCTGTGGAGCGGCTGGGATTGGGTGCCGGGGTTGCTGTCATTTCCTGTCGGACTGACGTGCAACTCAACGGCCGCCACCGGCATGGCCATGGCCAGAGCCGCCAGCACGCAGAGTGTTAGAGCGTGTACGGAAATTCCAGACCGCCTGTTCGCCCTCGTTCTCGTCGTCCTCCTCGTCCTCGAAAATGAAGACAACACCGAGGACGAGGACGAGGACGACGAGGAGGACGATGTCTCAGATTGATCTTCCATACGCGCTCTTGGATGCCTTTGACGCTGCATAGTGTTTCCAGCATTGAAACAGGCGCGGACCGTCGCCGCAACCTTCAGGTTGCGCTCTTTCAGTGGGCCGCGCGGGTGGGGCAACCTGAAGGCTGCGGCTCCAACGCGGCGCGTTGGTGAACTGTCCGGCCTCGCAAATGTCATTGCCGGGCTTGGATCGACCCGGAGCGCATTTCGACAACGCGATCCGCGTAGGCGTCAGCGGCGGCGCCGTGGGTCACGATCAGGACCGTGCCGCCGGCACGGTGAAATTCGCGGAGATGCTGAAAGACCTCGGCAGCATTGTCCGGATCGAGATTGCCCGTCGGTTCGTCGGCCAGGATGAGTTTGGGCTGATTCAGCAGAGCGCGGGCGATGGCGGTACGCTGGCGCTCGCCGGCGCTCAGGGCGGCCGGCGTGTGGCGGAGGCGCGGTGTCAGGCCGAGTCGAGCCAGCAACTCTTCAGCTCGCGCGGGACCCGGTTTGCCTGGCGCCTGAACGGCGGCCAGCAACACGTTTTCGACGACGTTCAGATACGGCACCAGGTGAAACATCTGAAACACAAAGCCGATCCGGCGGGCGCGAAACTGCGCCCTCTCCCTGGCGCTCAGCGTGTAGAGGTCATGGCCGTCCACCGTGACCGTGCCGGCAGTGGGATGCAGCATGCCGCCCGCCGCCAGCAAGAGCGTGGTTTTGCCGCAGCCGCTCGGACCGCGAATGGCGATGAACTCGCCCGGTCTCACTTCCAGGCTGAGGCGGTCCAGACTTTTGACTTCCCCCTGGCGGGTGGGATAAATCTTGGACACGTTGTCGAAGCGAACCATCGGATTATTCCTCCCGCAACGTGACCGCCGGGTCTTGTGCGACCGCCAGCATGGCCGGGATGAAGCTGGCCAGGGCCGCAAAGGACGGCGCCGCGACCAAAGCCCACAGCAGCAATCTGGGTTCCCCCTGGATTGCCTTGGCCGTGACCTTAAAGATTTCCGGGCCGAATGTCAGCGCCAGCGCCGTGCCCAAGCCGTAGCCGAGCACGGCGGCGATCAAGCCGATCAAGACGGCCTTGGCCAAGAAGAGGCCGGCGATGCGGCCGGACCCGCAGCCCAGCGCGCGCAGAACGCCGATTTCCAGCTTTCGCTCGCGCACGTTCATCACGGCCAGCACGCAAATCCAGGCCGCGCAGACAATGAGGAGGATGGGGGTGATAAAGGCGAAATATTTCTCGGCCATTTGCCGTTGTTTGGAACGGGCGTCGGCGATGGCCCGCAGTTGAATGACCTTCGCTTCGGGCAGGGCCTTGGCGAGTTCGGCGCGCAGCACACTGAGCGGGTCCTGGTCGGCGGTCAGGCAGAGACAGTCGATGGCTTTGATCTCATTGATGCGCCCTTCCATCTTTAGGACGCGTTGCACGTCGGACAACAGGCCAAAGACGCGGATGTCCTCGTCGGTGCCGCTCTCCGCCAGGCAACGCTCGATCGTGAATTTCTTGCCACCCAACTCCAGCGCGCCGCCCTTTTTCAAACCAAGCCGCTGCCCAACCTGGTAGCCGGCGTGGACAGTGCCGGCCTTGATGGCAAATCCCATGGGCTGCTTTTTCTGGTCGGGAGCGGTCAACGTTGGCGCCAGCCCGGTCAGGAGGATTTCTTTGCCTTGGAGCAGATACTTTTGTTGCAGCGAAGCCACGAGATGATTGTAAGTCACAAACACGTTTTCGTATTTGGCCAAGCGCTGCATCGCGTCCTCCGGCATGGTTTGGTCTGAGAAACCGGCGGCCCAGAATTGGTCCATGTCGGTGTCCTTGGGAATGATGCGGAGGTTGAAGCCGATGTCGCGCGTGACACGGGTGGTCTCGCGCCGGGACGCTTCGGCAGTGGTGAAATACGATACGAACAGCGCCACCGCCGTGAGCATGGCGAGGGTGCTGAGCAGGAAATTCAGCTTCCGATGAACGAGTTCTTTTAAGACCAGCCAAAGTATCGACATGACGATGCTGTGTGCGGGAAGATTTACTTTCTTTCACCGCAACTGGCCACAACTTATTTCGCCAGGCTCTAACCGAATGGCCCCGCTCAGTTGGAGCGCAGACATTCTCTTGCGTCTGGAGATTCATCATTTGACCCTTCACTTCACGGCCGCAGGAGGGCAACGATGCTGCGGAACTTGATCGTATTATCACCCGGGTTCTGAGCGCTTAAGTGATCGTCGAAATCCCAGTACCTGGCCCGATCGAACGCGCTCTTGGTGCGGCCAAAGGAGACGTGCAGATCACCCCACAAGGCGTTCAGGCCCACCGGATAGTTGACGCTGCGATGCGGAATCGTTCGCCACGTATAAATGAGGTCGGTCACCACGGTGTGATGCGCCACCAACTGCGTGGTTTTGCCCGCCACCGTCACCCATGCGCTGTCGGCCGGGCTCATCGAGGATCGCTGGCCCGATTGTGGATAATAGACATAGTTCCCGCGCACGCGCGCGTCCCTGAAACTCGGCCACGGCTCGTAGAATCTCATCTCGAATTTGATCGGAATGCTCTCGGCATGGCGCAGGCCCGGATCATAAAAAGTCTTTCCGTTGGCAATCAGTTTTTCCCGGTAAAGATGCCCGTGATTCACCGGCGGAACATTGGGGCCAACCCGGCCCGATCCGCCACCCAGGAACAACTCGTAGCCGTTCCAGGGCATGCCCAAGGCCGCTTCCGGATTGAAGAGCGGCGGGGGCAGCTTGTCGCCGTTGTTATCGGCGTACATGCCGAGTCCCAAACCGATCTGGCGCAGATTGTTGATGCAAGAGGCCCGTTGCGCTTTTTCTTTCGCCCGGGACAACGCCGGGAGCAGGAGCGCCGCCAAAATGGCGATGACGGCAACCACGACGAGCAGTTCGATCAACGTGAAACCGCCGCCGGAGCGCCGGGAGCTCACGCCAGACTGTGCCACCGAGGTCAGGCGATCGTCATTCATAATCATCTTGGGAAACCTTCAGCTTGGCCGGAGGTTGTTGACTTAACAATCCCGCTCATACCGGGCAGGTTGACGTCCCTCAACGTCACGTCCGGCTTCTCCACCACGATTTCTCGCAGCGCCAGTTCGCCGTTGGCGTGAGCGCCGACACTGCGCAACCCCGGCGCGCGCCCGAGCAACTCCACCAGGCTCTCGCGCGTGCCGCGGCTCTCTTCGACGATGGATACTGTGATCGCCATTTTTGTGTCCCTCGCTCTTCCACTCTGCGGAAAATCCACCCGGCCTGCAACTGAACAAACGTTCGAGTTGCCGTGACGCCCAAAGCCCAGGACGCGTCCGCCGGGCACCTCGCGGAGATGCGCCCCTCCGCAGGTCGCCTTTCAGAATTTTGTTTTTGCGGCCCGTGCGAAAGTGCTAGCCTGCGGCCCATGGTTTCCCGCAGACAGCGCATGCGCGCGGAACGGCCGGGTGTCTGGCTTCGACACACCATGGCGACTCTTGGCTTGTGCGCCTACTCACTCGGCGTCTCTGCCGTGGCATGGCAGGCGCAGGACGGGTTCCGTTTTGTGAAAGTTGAGCCGCGCAAAACCTTGCGCGAGGCGGCGGAAAGCCCTTCTCCCAGCAATGTCGTCGGCTTTGTCCAAATGCCAGCCGCCCGCACCGGCATCGCTTTCAGCAATGCCCTTCCGGTCAAGCTCATGATGGAAAACAACAATCTCATGAACGGCTCCGGAGTGGCGGCCGGCGACTTCGACGGCGACGGATGGTGCGACCTCTACTTTTGCGCGATCAACGGAATCAATGTGCTCTACCGGAATCTGGGAGATTGGCGGTTTAAGGATGTAACGGCCGCCACGGGCGTGGGCTGCGCCAACCTCCATTCCACCGGCGCCATCTTCGCCGACATCGATGGCGACGGCGACCTGGACCTGCTCGTGGCCACGCTGGGGCGTGGAGTGCATTGTTTTGTCAATGAGGGCGGCGGCCGCTTCCGGGAGACGACCGCGCAAGCCGGGTTGGCTTCCCAATCCGGCAGCACCAGTCTGGCTATGGCGGACATCGAGGGCGACGGGGACCTGGACCTGTATGTGGCGAATTACGGAGCGCAGTCCATTCTCCGCTCCGGCGGCCGGGCCGAGATCAAGCGGGTCAATGGCCAGTGGGTGGTGACCGGCCCCTACGCGAATCGGCTGAAGTTCGTTGACGGACGGCTGGAAGAGGTGGGCGAACCGGACGTGCTCTACTTGAACGATGGCGAAGGCCGCTTCCGTACCGCGCCATGGAATTCGGAGTTCTTCCTGGACGCGGACGGCCAGCCGATGCCGGCGCCGTGGGATTATGGCCTCAGCGTGCAGATGCGCGACCTCAACGGGGACCGGTGCCCGGACATTTACGTTTGCAACGACTTCCAAACGTTGGACCGGGTCTGGATCAATGACGGGCGCGGACACTTTCGCGCCTTGCCTCGGCTGGCCATGCGCAAGCAGAGCTTCTCCTCCATGGGCGTGGACTTTGGCGATCTTGACCGCGACGGTTTCCTTGATTTCTTCACCACGGAGATGACCGGCCGCGAGCACTCGCGCCGCATGCGCGAGATCGTTGGAATGACCCCAATCGTGCCGGTCCCCGGGCGGATTGACAACCGCCCGGAAGCGGCCCGGAACACGCTTTTCCACAATCGCGGCGACGGCACTTTCAGCGAGATCGCCCACTTCAGCGGCGTCGCCGCCACCGACTGGTCGTGGCTGCCGGTGTTCCTCGATGTCGATCTGGACGGCTACGAAGACATCCTGGTCGGCAACGGGATGCCGTTCGACGTGCAGGACCGCGATACGCTGAATCGCATCCGCGCCCTGGGCAACCAACCGCCGGAGCAGTCCCGCACGAACCTGGCCCTTTACACGCCATTTCTCACGCCGAACGTGGCCTATCGGAACCGGCATGATTTGACTTTCGAGGATGCCAGCCAGGTTTGGGGATTCGACTCCATGCGCATCTCGCAAGGGATGGCTCTGGCGGACTTCGACAACGATGGAGACTTGGACGTGGCCATCAACTGCCTGAACGATCCGCCTTTGCTCTACCGCAACCAGGCCACGGCTGCGCGCGTGGCCGTGCGGTTGAAGGGCAAGGGGCCGAATACTCACGGCATCGGCACCACGGTCCGGGTGCTGGGCACGCCCATGCCGGTGCAACTGCAGGAGATGCTCTGCGGCGGACGGTATGTGTCAGGCGATGACACGTTGCGGGTCTTCGCCGCCGGCAGCCTCACCAACGATCTGACCATCGAAGTGCTCTGGCGCAGCGGCCGCAACAGCGTGGCGCGGCATGTGCCGGCCAACTCGATTTGCGAGTTTGACGAGGCGAGCGCCCAAGCCGCCCCCAGCCCTCAATCCTCAACCGTCACGCCTCAACCACTCTTCCAGGACGTCAGCCCTCTTCTGAGTCATGTTCATCACGAAGTGCTTTTCAACGATTACACACGCCAGCCGCTCTTGATGAAACAGCTCAGCCAGCTCGGACCCGGCGTGGCGTGGTTGGACTTGGATGCCGATGGCCGTGATGAACTCGTCTTGGGCACCGGACGAGGCGGCATGTTGGCCATTTATCATTGGAATACGTCAGGTGCGTTTGAAAAAATTCCCGCCAGTGATTTTGGGCCAACCCCGGATGATCTTGGAGGTATGGCCGCCTGGGTGACAGCAGAAGGGCGCCCCGCGCTGCTAGCCGCGCTCGCCAACTACGAATCAGAGGCCACCAACTCGGCGGCCGTCATCCAGATCTCGGTCGATGAGACACCGGCAAAATTCCGGCTCGCTACCCGACAGGATGTCCCAAGTGCGCGCGCCAGTCCGGGCCCCTTGGCCGTGGCAGACAGCGATGGCGATGGGCATCTGGAGCTTTTCGTCGGCGGGAGGCTGATTCCAGGGGCCTATCCCCAAGCGGCCAGCTCGAAGTTGTTCCGGCGCGACGGCAACAAGCTCGTGCCGGACACCGCCAACAACCGGGTGTTGGAGAACGCCGGCCTCGTGAGCGGCGCGGTCTGGAGCGACCTCGACGGCGGCGGTTATCCCGAGTTGGTCCTGGCTTGCGAATGGGGGCCGGTGCGAGTCTTCAAGAACGAGCGCGGGCGACTGCGCGAAAGTACGGCCGAGATCGGACTGGCCACCTTCACCGGCTGGTGGCAGGGCGTGACCACGGGAGATTTCGATGAGGACGGACGGCTGGACATCCTCGCGAGCAACTGGGGATTGAACGACGCGTACCAAGCCTCGGCGCAGCATCCACTTCGTCTTTACTTTGGTGACATCGGCGGTCGTGGCGTGGTGGATTTGGTTGAGACGTACTACGCGCCGGAACTCCGAGCCGACGTGCCCCGGCGCACGCTGAACGCCTTGAGCCAGGCGTTTCCCACACTGCTCGAACACTTTCCGACCCACCGCGCGTTCGGCACCGCCACGATGGATGACATCTGGCGTGCCTTGTCCGCCAAGCCTCCGGCCGTGGACACCACCACGCTGGCAACAACGCTCTTCCTCAACCGAGGGACAAACTTCCTGGCGATGCCGCTGCCGGCCGAGGCGCAATTCGCGCCGGCTTTCAGCGTGAACGTGGCGGACTTCGATGGGGACGGCCACGAAGACGTCTTTCTCAGCCAAAACTTCTTTGCCATGCGCCCGGAATGGCCGCGCTTGGATGGCGGGCGAGGGCTGTGGTTGCGCGGCAACGGCCAGGGCCGGCTCACGCCGGTTCCCGGCCAGGAATCGGGAGTGCAAGTTTATGGCGAGCAACGTGGCGCGGCCGTGGCGGACTTCAACGAAGATGGGCGCGTCGATCTGGTGGTGACGCAGAACGGCGCCGCCACCCGCCTCTTCCAAAACGTCGGCGCCCGGCCCGGCCTGCGCGTGCGCCTGCAAGGGCCGCCCGGCAATCCGTCGGGGATCGGCGCGGTGATCCGGCTGCAGTTTGGCCAGCGGCTCGGTCCGGCGCGCGAGGTGCATGCCGGGTCGGGGTATTGGTCCCAGGACAGTCCCGTGCAGGTGCTGGGCTGTCCCGAGGAACCGACTCAGATTTGGGTGCGCTGGCCGGGCGGCAGGATGACGCAGAGCGCCTTGCCTCCCGGCGCGCAGGCCGTGCTGGTGGAGGCCTCCGGCAAAGTCACGCTGGCCCACTAAACTCTGACATCCTTGTCCGGCGGTTTCGAACGATCCCACCGCCATGGAATCCAACGAAACTTCGATGCATATGCATCAAAGTGTCGTCGCAGCGGATCGTGGTTGAGATCAATCGAGTTCCCGATTGAACCGCTGGCTAAGGCCTGGGATCAGGAGAATTCTGAAATGCCATCGCGCGAAATCTGCGCAGGCCGGCACCACTGTGCAACGTCATCGCGCCCGGGAGATCAGGGTGGGATCCGTATCCGTCCTTCGGTGTCGATGCTGATTTCGCTGGCGTTGGCCGCCACGGCCGAGGTCACGGCCTTGCCGCCCGGCCAGCGAACCTGCACGTGCGTGGGGGAAACGGGTATGCCCATGACCTGCACAGCGCCGTCTTGGGACCAATAGCCCGATCCAGCGTGGATTTCCCGGGCTGGACCGAACCGGTCTCCGAACTGCAGCCGAATGGTCGCTCCCACACCGGCTTGGTTCGCCGGCGGACCAGCCAGGCGCACGCGTAATCCGGGCTTGGCGCCGGTGTTGCGGAATAGCTTGGTCGCGGCCCCGTTCTGCGCCACGACCAGGTCCACGCGGCCATCGTGGTCATAGTCGCAGACCGCCGCGCCGCGCTGTTCTCCATAGACTTTGACTCCGCTTACCTGGCCGGGAACGGACTCGAATCCGCCGTGGCCATCGCCTTTGAGCCATAAACCTCGACCGGCATCGTAACGCGGTGTCTCCACTTGCGTGGCAAAGAAATTCTGGCTCAAAAAGACATCTTCGTTTCCGTCCCCGTCAAAATCT
>ERZ1292640.285-Hain-H43-02um-R1-285-length-41059-cov-6_pt1 | contig 41059 bp, 33 predicted proteins | sample MGYA00564404_ERZ1292640 | MGnify/ENA primary metagenome ERZ1292640 (study PRJEB36523, sample SAMEA6512636) | groundwater metagenome | collected 2019-01-08 | study: AquaDiva: Metagenomics assemblies of 32 groundwater samples | reverse complement strand
TAACAACTATTGTTAATAAAGTGACTATGAGTAAATTCAAAAGCGCCTTTTTTATCCCGATTCTTTTAAAAATAAGGTAAATAAAAAATGTCGGAATAAAGAAAAGGAACGTAGGCCTTAAAAGAATCCCAAACCCTGTTAACAGGCCGATAGCAATAAGATGCCATTTTCTGCTCTCATGATAAATTATCAGGTATGATATCATCAGCGTAAATGATATAATAAGCGTAAGCTCATGAATCTTGCCGGTATAGACAATAAGACCAGGATGAAAACAGTACAATAATCCCACTATCATCGCTGTCTTATAGTTGAATACGGCTTTCGCTATATAAATAAGCGGGATAACAGAAAAAGCGGCTATCAAGGTTTGGATGATTTCTAATATCAAATAATTTCTATTTGTAATAAAGTGGATGGCTGCGCTAAAATAAGCATAAAAAGGATAGCCAAAGAAAAAACAATCGTTGGACAAGTAATGATAAACATACCCTTTTCCGGATAATAAATTTAACGCAATCGTATCGTATTCCCAGACATCCGGCCTTATATGCTGCTTCAAGATAAAGATTGAGGCAACCCTTAGGACAAAAGCTAAAACTACAAAAAACCATATCTTTTTCATCAAGGATTCCCTTATTGCCTCTTTGCAGCCACCATGACAATGTTTGGAGCGAAATAACCGATCTTGCATCCGCGCAATAAAAACTCTATCCCTGAAATCCAGTAAAATATCTTTCGTAAAAAATAGTTTTTCCAATCCAACGCCCACGGGCTGGGATATTGATAATAATGGCCCACATATTTATGCCATACAGGAACCTGAATAGGCCTGGTAATAAAAGCTCTTCTGACGGAAAAACCACACTCCTCAAGCATCCTGTTCAACGTCTTATGCGTATAATGCACCACATGCTCGTAAGAGTCGAATATATCATAACTTCCAAGATTCCCAGTTATCCCGGCCAACCATAGCTTTAATAAGCTGTAATTCCCGTTAGGGACCTTTATGAATAATATCCCGTCTTTTTTAAGGACTTTTTTTATATCTTTTAATATTTTTTCAGGCTCTGTGATATGTTCAAACACATCTGTCATTGTGACTACATCGAAAAAATCATCTTTGAATCCAGCCTCATTTAAATAACATGTCCTAATGTCCAGGCCAAAATATTTTCTCGCCATTTCAGAAAGTGCCGGCGATGGCTCAACCCCGAAAACATTCCATTTTCTGCCTGCCGCGTGCCTCAAAAAAAATCCCATATTCGTGCCTATATCCAAAAAATTCCCTTCCGGTTTCAGCCGCTCTATTATTTGCAGATCCTCCAGATAATTCCCATCCCTGTGGTGTTTCGCTGAATTCTTGAATATCAGCCTCGCCTCTTCGTAATACTTCTCCCCGTCTCCCCAGTAATTTTTTTCCGGCTCCCTTACCATAGGATTGGTGTAGATAAGGCCACAGTCTCTGCACCTGACAATTTCCACTGACCCTCTTTCCTTGTAAATCCCGGAAAAATTTTCGCCCTTACACAGCGGACAGTTCCGTCCAATCACTTCTTCCGCGCTGTAATATTTTTTTTGTTTTCCGCCTCTCTCATAATCCATAACATATCTTTCTGTCTATTCAACAAGCCTCATTAAAATCAGAAATTCACCTTTTCCTTGATGACAACAAAAGGCTTCCTGCGCACCTGAGAATGAATAGCGCCTACATATTCGCCTATAACCCCCAAGAAGAAAAGTTGCACGCCGGAAAACATCAGGATAAGAATAATGATAGTCGCTATTCCTGGAATGGTCGTACGCCAAAAAATTAATTTTATGACTATACCTACAAAGGCTAAAAGAAAGCTTAAACCAGATAATGCCAGGCCTATATATGTGCAAACCCTGATAGGGGCTACCGAATAGCTTATCATGGCGTTTATTGCAAAATCTATCAGATAATTAATGCTGCTTTTTGAAACGCCCTTGGGCCTTGGCCGCCTAGCATATTTAACTCCTATCTGTTTAAAGCCGATCGAGGTTATTAATCCACGTATGTATGGCTTGTAATCATCCAGGATAATCAATTCATTGACTACCTTGCGGTCTATCAGCCTGAATGCACCTGCATTCAGTGGCAATTTCTCATCTGAAAAAGCCCTTACAATTCTGTAAAAGGCTTTGCGCATATAAGACATTAGGAACTTATCGCCGGTCTTATACCTCTCCCCGTAAACCACGTCATAACCTTGTTCCCAGTACTTTATAAAAGCCGGGATCATGCCCGGCGGATCCTTTAGATTGCCTTCATAGCAGATTACTGCATCACCGGTTGCGTATTTATAGCCCGCCATTTCGCTTTTTAAAGGCCCGAAATTTTTAGAATACGCCAATATCTTCACTCTCCTGTCCTGAGACGCTATATCCTTTAATATTGAAACAGTTTCATCTGTACTGCAGTTATCCATAAATATATGTTCATAATCATACCTACCCTCTAAACCATCGAACACCTTCCTAATCTCATTGTATACATCCCGGATAATTTCCGCCTCGTTATATACAAGCGTAATGACAGATATCTTTTTCATAATTTCCTCCATAGCGCTATTTGCCTGACTTTTCTAAAAAACTTTTTACCGCTTTCTCCATATAATGCAACATTGGTTTAGTAAGACCGGGATAAACCCCAATCCAGAAAAGATTATGCATAACCAAATCTGTATTTTTTAAACCCCCGTATATCCTGTATTTTACATTTTTATATGCCGGCTGTTTTGTCAGATTCCCTCCAAAGAGCATCCTGGTTGCAATTTTATTATTTTCTAAATATTTAACAATATCAACCCTTTTAAAAGGCGCGTTTACCTTTACTAGAACAGGAAAGCCAAACCAGCTGGGGTCAGAATGTTTTTCCGCCTCCGGCAGGATAAAATAGTTTTCATATCTCTTAAAAACCGTGTAAAGAAATTCAAAATTCTTTTTCCTCTCTTTGATGAATTCCTGCAGTTTTTCTAACTGCGCTACGCCTACGGCTGCCTGCATATCCGTGATCTTCAGGTTATAACCTATATGCGAATAGACATATTTATGGTCATAACCCGGAGGGAGCATGCCATATTGATAAGAGAATCTCGCGCGGCAGGTATTGTCACTACCGGGGCCGCACCAGCAGTCTCTGCCCCAATCGCGGAAAGAAAGGATTATGCGGCGCAATAATTCATTATCTGTCAGGACTGCACCACCCTCTCCCATAGTTATATGATGCGCTGGATAAAAACTGCACGTGGCCATATCCCCGAACGTGCCAGTATATCTGCCGTTGTATACGGACCCAAGAGCATCGCAGTTATCCTCTATAAACCACAGCTTGTATTTTCTGGCTATCTTTTTAATCCTCTCTATGTCTGCGGGATTGCCTAATGTATGGGAAATAAAAACAGCTCCTGTCTTTTTAGACACAGCTTTTTCTATCTTTTCCACCTGTATATTGTATGTCCCGAGCTCAACATCTATAAATACAGGCACTAAATTATTCTGTACTATGGGATTTAAGGTGGTTGGAAATCCGCAGGCAGTGGTAATCACCTCGTCTCCAGGTTTCAGCCGCCTCTCCTTTAACAGCGGAGAAGTCAGCGCCGATACCGCCAGGAGATTCGCGGATGAGCCTGAGTTGACAAGGAGGCAATGCCTTACCCCCAAAAAATCTGAAAACTTTCTCTCGAATTCATGCGCGTATCTCCCGGCGGTCAGCCAGAAATCAAGAGACGCGTCCACCAGATTCACTACTTCTTTTTCGTCATAAACGCGCCCGGCATAGCTTATCTTTGTCTCTCCCGGTTTAAATCCCGGCTTTTTCTGCGCCCTGCAGAACTTCGTGACTTCGCTTAATATCTTTTTCCGCATCGCTTTATCTGTCCTCATAGCTTTACTCTGCAATATTTAATATACTCGTCCTTGATAACAGATTCTCTGCTGATCTTATCCATGTTGGATTTATACCAGCTGTATAACTCGGCCAATGCGCGGTCAAAAGGAGTGAATCTGAAACCTTTTAACTCTTTCAGCAGCCTGGCATTGTCGCCGCTATACTCTGTATTCAGGCCCGGGTTCACGACAATAACCTCGGATGGCTTCTCCGCGATCTTATTAATCTTACCGGCGATTGTTATAAGGTCTATGGTCTCGCCTCTCGCCGCGTTGTAAAACTTGTGCCGGCTCCTGCGCTCTATAAAACGCTCTATGATCCTTACCGCGTCATCCGCATACAGATAATCAAAATAAACATTCTGGTTTATGACTATCGGCATGCCCAGAAGATTTTTAACGATGCTGTTGGATATGAACCTGTACTCATAATCTTCATATCTGCCGAATACGCCGAAAAAGCGGAGGTTAACTATGTTTTTAGAATTTTCTATATATTTAGAGCACGTGTATTTCGAGAAACCATAAGCGTCTTCAGGCATATGGGCGTCAAAATATTCCTCCCGCATCCCAGGCTTGTAATGCCTCAGGCCGTATTCCGCCCCGCTCCCTAAAAAAATCATACGTCTTTTCAAGCCAAGCAAGCGGACCAGATTTAAAAACATCTTCATGTTTTTAAAGACCACATCTGTTCCGCTTATGTCATAATCGGTCTTGCGGGTCCCGCCTATATTGGCGCAGTGGATAATGATGTCTATGCCGTTAGAGCTTACATATTCCTCGACCTTTTTTGTATCCAATAATTCTAGGTCGTTATGATATGGATAAAATAATATGTATCTCCCGCTGCCTGCGCCGGACAGATATTCGACTAAATTCCTGCCCATAAACCCGCGGGCGCCTGAAATCATTATCTTTAACTGCCTGTCTCTATTTATCATTGCCTGTGCTTTCTTTTACAGGTTCTGGTTCCGATATCACTCGATCATATTCGAGCGCAGCTCCTCTTTATCTAGAAAAGGGTACATATCTTCATAAGGCTTGGCAACCAAAGTGCCATCAGACTGTTTCTCCGATGATACCCTCGGGATAATCAATTCCCACTCGGGGGTCATTACATCGCAGATAGCAGGGCCTTTACAATCCAATATCTCTTTTATGCCCGACTCAATTTCTTTGGGCGATTTTATCCTCACGGCCTTTATGCCGTAAGCGTCCGCGATCCTCAATGAATCAGGGCACCATACCCCTGTTTTCGGGCCCTCGCCTAGCAGCCTGCCTTCCATGTAATGTTTCTGGCTCTGTCTTATCAGCAAATACCCGTTGTTATTGAAGATAAAGACCTTGATCGGCAGATTATAATGCTTGATGGTCGCAAATTCCTGAAGATTCATCTGAAGACTGCCGTCTCCGGTGATGACTATAGTCCTTTTTCTATTATTGGCCGCGCAAACGCCCAAAGCCCCTGCCCAGTATCCCATGGAGGAAAGGCCGCCTGTTGTCAAAAATCTTTGCCCTTTTTTAACCTTCCATGCCTGGCAGACAATATGGAAACACGAGCCGGTATCTACCAATACCATATCATCCGCTCTCACGGCATCGCATAGCCTGTCCGTAAAATAATACGAGCTGACAGGCTTTTCACTCTTATGAACATCCAGGACAACAGGGTATCCCTTCTTCCATTGATTGCATCTCTCCACCCATCCGCTGAAATCCCGGATATCAAATGAATCAACCTGGCTTAATATTTCCAAAAAGAACCTCTTTGCGTCGTCATTAACCTTCAGCGCTATGTCTGTACCAGGCTTGTTCAGCTCATCCGCATCAATATCAACTACAACCTTTTTTGCCTTTTTGCCGAAGGCCTTAGCGTCATAACCTACCAGCGCGGACGCGAGCCTCGAGCCTACGCTGATGATCAGATCAGCGTTTTGAACGGCGAAATTTGCGGCCCTTTCGCCGTAAATGCCGGGCCTGCCGACATACAGCCTGCTATCGCTGTGTATCAGATCTATCCCTAACCTTGAGGTAAGCACCGGGATGTTCAGTTTCTCTATGACCCGCGTAAACTCATTAACGGCCTTTGACATCCTGACGCCCTGCCCGACAATAAAAATAGGCCTCTTTGAATCCGATAGAAACCGCATTACCTGCGATACTTGTTCCTTCAGCAGGTCATTGTCAAATATGTCCGCCGGAGGCTCAAATTCCTCCAATAACTTATCGGGAACCTCCATTTTCTGGACATCTATCGGCACATCTATCCATACAGGCCCAAACCTTCCGGTTGTAGCGAGATAATAAGCCTTTTGCATATAATATAAAATCTTGCAGGGGTCCTCAACTGTCACAAAGTATTTAGTTATATTTTTAACTATCGGCTTGATATTTATGCCTTGTATCCCATGCTGCCTTATATTGGAATTCTCTTGGTATTGGACATACGACAAGGCTGATTGGCCTGATACTATCATCATAGGGGCAGAATCTGTCCATCCCCCGGCAACACCGTTAAGCACATTCATGCTCCCTGGCCCGGCTGTTACAAGCGCCACGCCAAGCCGTCCGGAAACCCTTCCATACGCATCCGCCGACATCCCTGCGGACTGTTCATGATGGGTACAGATCGGCTTTATGTTCTTATTTCTGTATATAGCGTCTACCAGGAACATCGCCTGTCCGCCCGATACCATAAATACCGTATCCACGCCTCTGTCGGAAAGAAATTTAAAAATAAAGTCTGCTACTCGCATATTTAACTTCTCCCTTTCTATTCTTTGTCTGCTTCCCGATATGCCGCTAAAGCAGCGATTCGATTTGATAGCTCTCTTTGTTTAAATTTTTTCTTTGAGCAAGGTACATCGCGACATCCACGATAAAATCTTCCTGCCCCGCCACCATCTTTCTTTTTCCCAATTCCAGGAATATGTCCCGCGGGTCAACGCCGAATCTTTTGGACGCTTCCTTGACATGGTTGGCAAAACCGGAAAAAACCCCAGCCAGGCCGCTGATCAGGCTTATAGACGTTATTTCCTGCGGCTTATCCATGATTTTTGAAACTATGTCCTCGCTTACATCCATCAATTTATACAGGTCCAATCCGGTTTCAATGCCGACCTTATGCAAAAGCCCGGCCAATACCTCGAGCTGGCAATTCCCTGCGCCTGCGCCGAAACCGCGCAATGTGCCGTCGATAATAGAGGCTCCGGCTTCTATCGCGGCATAAGAATTAGCTATAGCCAGCCCAAGATTATTATGGGCGTGAAAACCTACTTTTATCTCCAGGCTGTTTACCAGAAACCTCACCTTCTCCGACACAGCCGCGGGGATAGACGCTCCGGCGGAATCCATTAAAATTACGCCCAATGCCCCATAACCCTGCATCTTCAACGCCTCCTCTAATAAGCGCTCTTTGGATGCCATGTGCTGCATCATCATTACGCCATAGGCATCTTTGCCTTTATTCCTCACATATTCGATATGCTGGCGGGTAACATCAGCCTCGGTGCAATGAACAGCCACGCATACCAGATCAACCCCTATATCTATCGCGTTTGAGAGATTGTCTTTTATTGTCCCGAATCCGGGTATAAGAAACGCTCCCAGTTTAGTTTTTTTAAGCCTCTGCCGGGCACTGCCGAGCATCTCCTCATCAGAAACAGCTGACAGCCCTATCTGCAGGGATGAGGCACCCAACCCGTTGCCATGGCCCACTATAATCGTGTGCAGGCCTGCCTTATCAGCCTCTCTACAATAATCGCCTATATCGGCGGAGCTGATCTTGTGGTTTACGGCGTGGGAGCCGTCCCGCAATGTTGAATCGAAAAAAAGAATCTTATTCATAAAAATAATGCCTCCTTATTCAAGATCTTTGCCTGGCATATTCTTCCGCTATCTTAACGGCCGCGCATGTGATGATATCCAGATTGCCTGAATATTTCGGAAGAAAATCCCCTAAACCGGTAACCTCTACCATAGTAGTCACTCTTTGATTTTCCGACACAGGTTCCAGTGTTACCTTATAACCAGGGACATATCTTTGAATCTCCCTGGCGATATTCATAACCTCTGAGTTGATTTCTGCTATCTTAGGGTTTTCTATCTTCGCGTATATTGTATTGTGCATCAAGACAGGAGGCTCGGCAGGGTTCAGGATTATAATAGCCTTGGCTTTCGGCACGCCCGTAAACGAGCTGATCGCGTCCCTTGTCGTCTGGGTAAATTCATCTATATTAATCCTGGTCCCGGGGCCTGCGGACTTGGATGAAATACTGGCTACGATCTCGATATACTGGGCCTCGGGATGAATTTTCATTATAGCATATGCTATAGGCAATGCGGCCTGGCCCCCGCAAGTCACAAGATTGACATTGTCAACATCAAGGCATTCTTTTAAATTAATCACAGGTACGCACATTTTTCCGACCTGCGACGGCGTTAAATCAATCGTATATTTGCCTAATTTCTTCAATACTGACGCATGGTACGGGTGATCCTTTGCGGATGTGGCATCAAATACAATATCACAGCAATCCGGGTCATCCTGGATAGCCCTGATAGAATCCACGGAGGTCCTGATATTCATAGCTTTCGCTTTCTTTATGCCTTTAGACTCGGAGTCCCTTCCGCTGAATACAGCGCATTCCAAAACTTCAGACCTCTGCACCTTTATCAGCAGGTCTGTGCCGATATTGCCTGTGCCTATAATCCCGACCTTAAGTTTTTTCATTTAATGACTTTTTATACCATTCTACGGCCTTTTTGAGCCCGTTGTCCAGGTTATAACCCGGCCTCCAGCCAAGAATTTTTTTTGCTTTTTGAGAACACAGATATTGGTGTTTTATCTCATATTGCGCTTTATCAAGAATTTTATAATCCGGCTTTGCGCCGGCTATCTTATATATCGCCCTTACCAATTCTAAAACCGATATCGGCTTCTCACAGCTTAGGTTGAAAGCCTCCCCCGCCAATTTCGAATCCCTCAGCTTTTCCGCTATAAGCATGTATCCGCTTACCGCATCCTCAACATAAATATAATCGCGGGTGAACTTTCCATCGCTGCGAATGATCAGGGTTTTATTCTTTAACGCGGACCTGATCGCGTCCGGCACAATCCTTGAAAAATGGAAATCCCCTGGCCCGTAGATATTGCCGCAGCGCGTCACACATACTGGCGTTTTATAAGTATTATAATATGTGTAGCATAAAAGATCCGCGCAACTTTTTGAGACATCGTAAGGATGGCTCCCCCTTAAGGCAATGCCCTCCTTATACGGAAGCGCCCTGTGGCTCCCATACGCCTTATCGCTTGAAGCGAATACTATCGCTTCTATGAATCTTTTCCCTCTTGATGCTTCCAATACATTCCAGGCGCCTTCTATGTTAGCCTTAAATGCCCGAACAGGGTTCTTATTGGCTTCGCTGACAATTGCTTCGGCAGCTAAATTAAAAATAACCTGCGGCCTGTATTTGCTTATCACAGCCTTCACGAATTTTAAATCACTTATGTCTCCTTTTATCCCAACAAGCTTATCCCTTAAATCTTCCAACACAGAAAACGGCCTATGTCTTACTATGTCAACGCCGACCACGCGGGCTCCGCAAGCCAAAAGGGCCCTGGTTAACCATGACCCCAGAAAACCTTCATGGCCTGTGACAATGACCTTTTTACCTCTCCAAAAATTATTTGGTTTGCTCATCATCGCCATATCTTCCAGCGCGCCTCGCCTTTATCCCACATCTTATTAAGAACGCCGTATTCCCTGGGGGTATCTATGCACTGCCAGAAACCGTCATGCTTATATACGCCCAGCTGTCTGTCTTTTACCATGGCGGGAAGGACCTCGCCTTCCAGTATGAGATCGTCTCCCTGTCTGAAATATCTATCAATGACTTTCCTGTCAAACAACATAAACCCGCCGTTTATCAATCCCATGCTCACATTCGGCTTCTCGTCAAATTCAGAAACTATATTTTTTGAAATCTCCATTTCGCCGAAACGACCCGAAGGGTGCACGCCTGAAACAGTTCCCAGCAGCCCTGATTCCTTATGAGTCTTTACAAGGGCGCCTATGTCAATATCTGCGACTCCGTCTCCGTAAGTCACGCTGAACAGATCGCAGTCTTCAAGATATTTTCTCGCGTTCCATATCCTTGCCCCTGTCTGAGCCTGCTCGCCCGTGTCGACCATAGTAACATTCCAATTCGCCTCATTATTTATATCATGATATACGACAGAGTTCTTATCCTTTCCGAAACTCACTGTTATATCCGAGACCTTGGCATAATAATTCAGGAAAAATTCTTTTATAATCCACCCCTTGTAACCCAGGCTTAAGACAAAATTCTTGATGCCAAAATGCGCGTATATTTTCATTATGTGCCATAGAATAGGCCTGGGCCCTATAGACAGCATTGGTTTCGGCAGGACCTCAGAGACATCCCTGATCCTTGAGCCTTGTCCGCCGCATAATATCACTGCTTTTATATTAGACATTTGTTGCCCCTCCTTTTAAATATTTATTCAAACGTGATGCCACGTTAAAAATACCATACCCTCCCAATATAAAAACATACGGGTCCAGGAAAAGCCTGTACCTCACTCCCGGATAAAAAGTAAAGATGATGACGCAGGACATCAGGCATATAAATAAAAATAATAATAACACCTTTACCATTTCATATCTATTGCGAAATGAAAAATACAGGCCAAGGAACATGCCTATAAAAAATATATTATAACACAGGTGAAATAAAATTTTAAGCGCCATTATCAGGGAATCCCTGCTGAATAGCTCGTTTTTCAAAAAACTGAATTCCGGATAAGACTTATCCATTGAATACACCTTGACTTTCTTCGGGTCATCAGGCCATAAATGCCATAATGTTTTCATTTTTAAGGCCCCGAACCATATAAACTTTTTCGGATCATTGCGTATATTATTAAACGCTGTCCTGTATAAATATCTATCCTGCTGAACAGGCGAAAGCCCCGCCATATCAGATTTCATCTGTTCCGTATAAAGGGGCGGGGTGGCCTGGATACCCTTCAGAATAGTGTCCGATATCTCAGGGTTATTGCTGGCCCAAAAACACGCGCCGCCCAGATTACTGGCCAATACAAACTGCTTATAGACCGCGTAGTTCCTTATAACCCACGGAGCTAATGTCATAACCGCAAGTGAAGATATAATGATTATGCCTTTCAGGCGTTTTTTTAACACCTCTCTGGAGAATAAAGACATCCATATGAGCAGTATGGGCAGAAACGGAAGCACGACAGCTTTCACTAAGATAGAAAGCCCGAATAATATGCCGATAAATATCTTATTTTTCAAAGAAGGCTTGTCAAAATCTCTCAGGACAAACAGGAATACGGCTAAAACTATAAAAATCTGCAGGTTTTCTGAAAACAAACGGCTTGCATATAAAATAAAAAAAGGGTAAAAGGCCGCGGCCAAGCCCGAAACCAGCGCAAGATGCCATTTATTGAAAATGCTCTTTGAGACAAGATATACGAGAACGGCCGCGAATGCGCCTAAAAAACTTTGCGTGATTTTGGCCGCCAGAATACCCGCATTTGTCAGCATATAAACAAATGCCAGAAAAAACGGATACGCGGGATGCCTTACGCCGGAAGCAAAGCCCTTTCCCTGTAAAATATCTATCGCCATATTGTGGTATTCCAGGTCATCCGAATATAACTGCGTTTTGAAGAGCGCCAGCGCCAGCCTCAAAGACAGGGCTGTTATAAATATCGAGGATAACAAGAACGCCTCTTTTTGCGATAATCTTTTTATTGTATTCAAAATCCGCATATATACTTGACTCATTCTTTTAGACATACCCCTTAAACCAATAATATACTATACCTAGATATTCATGCGCAATGGCTTTTATCTGTTCCAATCTTATGCCGACGGTTCTGTCGTAAAACTGGCTTTTCTCCACCGGTGTATAAAAAACCTTTATTTCCTTATGCCATTTGTTGAATACCAAGGCCACACGCCGCATATTGTACGGTGAAGATACTACCAATACCGAATTCCACTTATTGCGCCTTAATATCTCTCCCGAGAATCTCACATTCTCATATGCGCTGTTCGCTTTTCGCTCTAAAATAATGCCCCTGTCCGGGACGCCCATAGAAACAGCGAACAGGCGCATATTCTCCGCGTCATTGTAATCGTAGAAGTAACCTGACGAGAATATTATCTTATCCGCATAGCCATCCATGTATAACTCCGTAGCGTATCTCGCCCTCTCTATAGTGCTTTTACCCGGACTCCCTGTCTCTCCCACGCCTCCGCCGAATACCGCAATAACATCAGCTTTCTGCGGAAGCTCCTCGATCCTCAAAGGCTCGGCCAGAAACCAGATAAAAGGTGTCCTGAACAACAAAAAATACGTGAAAATACATACGCCGGCCACACGTAACATCCTTTTTCTGGCCAGCCTATAAAAATACACCAGATTCTCTTTCCACATAGCCTCTTTATCTGATTTTCTGCGGCTTATCTCCTTTTGTATCAAATCGCTCATTTTTTCTATGCGACTCCCCCAGCTATTCTGCATAGCTGTTTCGATTCTTCTGCTCTTAAGGTTCTGATCATTTTCATTGACAGCTTCCAGGATGCAGTCGCCGAAACTTTCTCTGGTTTTAGCTATATACAGGATATTCCCGCATTCTCTGTTAAACGCCGCTATCTCGGGCAGATTCGTGGATATAACAGGCTTGCCCATGGCAAGATACTCATTCAGCTTGGTGGGATAGACATTTTTAGTGTAATCAGTTATAAGATACGGGATAACACATGCATCAAAATATTTTATAAAAAGCGGGATCTGCTTGTGGTCCTTTTTGCCCAGCAAATAGATATTTTTCAATCCCCTGAGCAATGATACATCTGTCTGTATAGGCCCTACAAAAACACAGCTGTATTCAGGATGCCTTTCTGCGATATCTTTAATCAATCTCTGGTCAACCCATTTATGCACCCCTCCGATATACCCGATTACAGGGTGTTTAATGCCTTCTAATTCCTCCGGAGGTTTATCATTATTTAACCTTACCTTTTCAAACACTTCAAAATTTACCGTGAATGGAAAACTATAAACCTTCTTATTATACCCGGAGCAATAATTATACAATTCTCTTGATGTTACAAAAACCATATCGGCATTCTTCAATAATCTTTTCTCAGATATCTTTATCTTTTTAGCCGATACCGAACTAACGGAAAAATTATCTATGCAGTAATATATTACAAGTTTTTTTCTCAAACTGTCGATTATATCCAGGCTCAAAGGCGTAGGCAAAAATGCCCATATGACAGGGTTCTCGAAATCCACAGCCTTCATCCACTTCTCCAGCACGGATAGAACCAGGCGGCGGTTAATCCATCTCGCGATCCTGAAATACGGGAACGGCAGGACCAAAGGAGAAAATATGTACAGATTTTCTCCTTCTTTCCTTATGCCCTTAATTCCCTTGAGCCAGTTTCTTACCCTGCTCTTAATCCTGGAGAAGTCCCTTATCCCAGGCGCGCGCACCCCGGTGTTTTCAATAAAAAATACCCTATTGCCGTTTCTGGCAAGGATGGTCATGATCTCCTGATGGCCCTGCCATATAAAATCCCAGTCAATGCTGGATATGCAGATTATATTTTCGCCTTTAAGCATCTATAAATCCCCTGTGCCACAACTCCAGGATAAGCAAGCCCCAAAGATGCTGGCCATAATCATTCTTGTAAGAAACATGCGCCTCTACAACCCGGCGAAGTTTGTCCGGCTCAAAATATCCCCTGTCTAATGCCTTTTCAGACAAAATTGTTTTAATCAGGTACTCTCTGAGCGGCCCTCTGAACCACCTGTCAACAGGTACGGCAAAACCCCTCTTAGGCCTTTTCAAAATTCTATCAGGCACTAAAGAATGAAGCGATTTCTTAAAGATATATTTCAGTTTAAAATTACGTATCTTTAAATCAGACGGAAGTGACGCCATAAATTCCATAATATTCTGGTCCAGGAGCGGCGACCTTGTTTCCAATGAATTAGCCATACTGGCTATATCCATTTTAACCAGTAAATCAGCCTGCAGGCCAAAGAGAGTGTCTATACGCAATGCCGCGTCTATGCTGTCCAGGCCATTAGCCTTAGAAAATAGTTCTGTTAGAAAAACGCCAGAATCCATGGCCCTAGTTTTAGCGTTAAATCCATCCGTGTATATATCTCTTTTAAATTCTTCCGAAAAGAAACCTATCCAGCGCATATAACGCTGAGGCCTGCCAAGCTCTGCCGCGTCTAAAAAGCGCCTTACGCTGCCTAAGGAGTTTGGCTTTGAAGGCCTGTCAGGGAACATCCTGAAAAACATCTTAAGAGGGCTTCTGTTTAGCGCCTTTGCCATAGGGCCATAGGTCTCTGCCATATAATTTGCCAGATGCCTTCTATAGCCTCCAAAGACTTCATCGCCTCCGTCTCCGTTCAGCGCCACCTTAACCTTCCTGCCTGCTGCCTTACATACATAATAAGTGGGCAGCGCAGAAGAATCTCCGAACGGCTCTCCATAATGCCCAACAATTTCAGGCAACACACTCATTGTATCAGGGGTTATATATTCCTGGGTATGCCCTGTAGCAAAATAATCCGCAACTAACTTAGCATATGGCAATTCATTGAATTGATTATCGTCAAAACCAACAGAAAACGTCCTGACATCCTTGCCTTTTAATTGGCTCATAAAAGCCGTAACGCAGCTCGAATCCACGCCGCCGCTTAAAAGCACCCCTAACGGAACATCGCTCACCAGCCTTACCTTAACAGCGTCTTTTAAAAGCGCTGTTATATGTTCCACAGCATCCTCTTCTTTTATCCTGATCTTATCATAAAAATTCAATTCCCAATATTTCTCTAAGCTTAATTTATTATCCTGATATACCAATATATGAGCCGGGGGAATTTTCTTTATCTTGGAAAAGATAGTCAGCGGAGCCGGGATGCATAAATAAGTAAGGTAATGATGGACTGCTTCATTATCTATCTCTTTACTGATTTCCGGATGTTTAAGAAGGGCTTTAAACTCTGACGCAAAAATTAATTTATTACTTACCTGAGAATACAGCAAAGGCTTCTTGCCTATCCTGTCTCTCGCAAGCATCAACCTTTGTTTTCTTCCGTCCCATATGGCAAAAGCAAACATCCCGCGAAGCTCCTTAACACAACCTAACCCTTTATCTTCATATAAATGCAGTATCACTTCCGTATCTGTCTTTGATTTAAACCTGTGGCCATTGCCCTCTAAAGATTTTCTAAGTTCCAGGAAATTGTAAATCTCCCCGTTCATTACTATCCAGATCGTACCGTCTTCGTTGCACATGGGCTGATGGCCTGCCGGCGAAAGGTCTATGATACTCAGTCTTCTGTGCCCCAACCCCGCTTTCGCCCTCCACCCTTCACCCTTTACCTCACTGACATAAACTCCCTCATCATCCGGGCCGCGATGAACCATCTCATCGCACATTGCTTTTAATAATAAGCTATCTATATTATTACCCTTGGAATCTACGATACCGGCTATGCCGCACATAATACACTCTCTTTTTTCCGGGCGCCCCTTGCTACAACATCTGGTTTTAAAGTCACTATCTTCGGAAAACCCGCTTCATTAAACCAATCTTTAATCTCTCCGCTGGTTCGAGGGTAAAGATACCTGGGCGAAAGAAGATCAAAAGTATCCAGTATACTCCATTCCAAAAGCTGCTGCTTATTTAGAGGGAGCTCACCTTTGTAATCGCAGACAGGAAAAATCCATCCTTTTAAAAACCTGCCTATAAACGGAATTCTCACAAATGGCAAAGCCAGGGCCACTAAACCATTCACTATATTAAACAACAATCCAGGCTGTATCTTAGTAGTAAAAAACCTGGCAATATTAGTAGCTCTCGGCAATAAAGGAAACCTGGGCCTCGGAGAATACCATATCGCTATGGCTCCGTCTCCGGAAACCAAAGACGCTAGATTTAAAAAAGCTCTTTTAGGGTCCGGGGTATGATGTAAAACGCCTATGCTGTAAATAAAATCAAATCCATGCCGCGCCAATGGCAGATTAAAAATATCAGCCTGAATAAGGTGCACATTTGGAAGATGCCTCAGGTTATCTCTGGCGGCATCAACCGAAAAACTTAAATCTATGCCTACAACCTCTCTGGCGTTCTTAGCCGCTATTTCCAAAAAACGGCCCATTCCGCATCCGATTTCCAAAACTATTTTATCTTTCAAACCTTCTGATTCAAGCCCTGTTACTTCTTTAAACCTCTTAGCTGATATGTCTGTTTTATTAAAAGAATCCAGCTGGGTCCTCCTGAAACGGTTCCATTCAAAGCTGAAATTAGCCACATAACCATCAGAAGCTGCAAAACGGGGAATGCCGTTTCTAATCGGATATTGCCTGCCGCAGTAACAAGATAGCGCGCCTGTTTCTATATCAGTACCAGAATTCTCAGATTCAATAATTTTCAGCCTGCCTTTACAGGAAGGGCAGATTAAAAAATCTAATAAAAAATCTCTCATATATTTTAAACTACGCTGCCTGTGATATGATTATATAACTTTGCGTAATTATCCTTTATCCGCTCCATATCAAACATGCGCCTTATCTTTGAATGCGCTTCAAAACCAATGCGATGCTGAAGCCCCTTATCGCCTATAATATTCTTTAAGATATCGGCTATTGAAGCGGGATTCAAGGCATTTAATAAATAACCTTCTTTCTGCGAATCTATTATATAATCCGTTGCCCCTTCAAGCTTACTGGCAATGCAGCACAAGCCGGAAGCCATTGCTTCAAGAAGCGCATTCGGAAGCCCTTCTCTCTTCGAAGGCAGGATAAATATATCCGAAACCTTAAAATACCTTTCTATCTCATAGACTTTATCTATAAATAAACACCTGGATCTTATATTGATACTATCTATGCTATTATATACTTTTTTAACTATTTTTGCATCAACTTCTAATTCTTTGCCATCTTTTGAGCCTATAAAAATCAGGAATAGATCTTTCAATTTATCCGGTGGCAGCAATAAGAGGGATTCAGCAAACATATCAATCCCTTTATCCTCAGAAAAAAAACTGACGCTAAGGATTACCTCAAATGAATCCGGGATACCCATCTCCTGCCTTAAGCATATCTTCTCCTCTGGCGCAGGTATATTAAACCTGCTTAAGTTTACGCCGTTCGGAATCATAAATGCTTTGTCTTCCCGCAATCCGGACAGTTTATGCGATTCTTTCTGGGCAGGGCTTGTAAGAACATAGGCATCAGCGAGAGAATAAAGCGCAAACGGCATAATCCCTATTTTTTTTATAGATAACGGGTCATCTATTCCGAACGAGGTTGTCTTGATAATTATCCTCTTTCCAAATATTTTTGCCAGAATAGTAACTATATAACCTTTTCTGGTATAGCCATGCATATGGAATACGCTGACCTTGCCCTTTATTTTAAAAAATATTATAAAAATCGCCAGGAGAGATAAAGCCTCTGAAATGATACTGGAGGGATGAAGATTAATCCTGAAAACCTTAAAGCCGTTAATAACTTCTTCTGTAAAAATATTTTTTATACCCCGCTTTTTAGAAGATATCTTATACGTAGCTATAACATAAAAATCGAAATCCTGCTTCAAGCTGTCTATGAGGTTTAAGCATTGCACTGCCCCTCCAGAAATATCCGGATAAAACGCTCCCACTACCATGCAAATGCCTGTATTGTTTTTGTGAACACCGCCCTGTATCTTTATAAATTTCCTCATTAGCGGGAAAGAGACAAACCTGGGCATAATAAAAAATATCCCTCCCAAAAGTATCTTGCAATCAAACCTGCCGTTTTTTATGCAGGCGAGATACTTTTTTATGCCTTCGCGCCTACCTGCATTGATAAGCGACCAGATTGCCAGATAAAACATATATTTTGTTATTTTTTTATCCAGCTCTCCGGCCAGCCGGGGTTCGCTAAAACTGATCTTATGGCGGTAATATTTGGTAATGGCTATTGCGTCATTCAATAATACATTTCTATGCTTACTGCTGATGCCTTCCGGATTTATCATGTGTTTCGCCAGGGGCTCATTTACAAAATCTATCTCATAACGTTCGCTGATCCTGAGGTATAATTCAAAATCCTGCGATACTGAAAAACGTCCATCAAAGTATCCGGCCTCATTAATTATACGCCTCCTAATGACAACGGTTGAAGTCGGTATAAAATTATCCAGTATCAGCTTATTGAACGCAAACCCCCTATGCGGCTTGGCTATTTCAAAAAATCTTCCTGCCTCTAACCCTGAGGCGCTGATATTATAGCCGTCAGAATATACCAAACCTATGCCGCTGTTATTTTCAAATAATCTAATCTGCTTTTCAATCTTATCAGGCATCCAGGCGTCATCCGCATCTAAAAATGCGATATACTCGCCTCTGGCATGCTTAATTCCGGTATTTCTAGCAGCAGACGGCCCCATATTAGCGTCATGATGCATATAATTAACCCTGGAACCAAATGTTTTGATAATTTCGCCTGTCCTGTCGGTAGAAGCATCATCTACCGCTATCAGCTCTATATCACTGTAGGTTTGAGATAATACGCTCTCAATAGCTTCTTTTACATAAAGCCCGGCATTATATGCCGGTATTATTACGCTTACTCTGGCCATGGTTTAGCTTTTTAAATATTCCTCAAATTCAAACAGGTCTTTAAATTTAATATCTGCCTCTAACAGGATACTCGGAGCCTCTTTATCCAAAATCCTGGCAGCAAATCGTATATTTGCTTTACGGGCTGCATGATAATCATTGGCAGAATCTCCTAGAAAGACAGTTTCTGCGCGGGAATAGTTGTTCTCTTTTAAAATTTTAAGCAACAGCTTTTCTTTACCGGCAGGCGAACCGTATACGCCGAGAAAATATTTTTCTAAGTTACGCCTCCTGATTATATCCTTCAATTCTTCTTCCGGAGTAGCGGAGACTACAAACATGTTATATCTATTTATATTCTTCCCAAGAAACTCCTCTGCGCCTTTTACAGAAGGGACAGTTACTACCTTCTCTACCACAAGATGAGAAAAATCCATGCATAACTTATTAAATTCATATTGAGGCAGTAGTTTTTTAAGAATGCGCGCGTAAATATATCTAAACTTATCAAACCTCGACATGCCGCCATTATCAATGTGAAACCTTGTTATCTCCTCTACCTTATCAGGTATATGCTTAAAAAGTTCCCGGAAGGCAGCTGTTTTTATATCAACTGATTCAACCAGTACTCCGTCAAAATCAAATATTATATTTTTAATCATCCGCCGCGCCTCAGAAATATTTGTCGTAATAAATTTCTCTCAGTTTAGCAAATACCCTGTTCCCCTCTTCGTCAAATTCCTCAGCCTTCCGGATCATGTCCCATTCCGATTCAGGCATCTTTACATACAAAGGGAAAGCCCTCTGCAGGCCTTTTAACTCTTTATATGTAATACTATTCATTTTTAATTCAACCCCGTCCAGCACCTGATGTATCTTATAATCTTTATCAAGATAGCCTTTTTCCACGCAATAGTTATAAAGCCAGGTCCCTTTGTAAGGCGTAAATATATAACAGTTCATCGTAACGGGGTTAAGTTCTCTGTTAAGGTTTATCGTATCAAAGACCAATTCCCTGGTCTCATCAGGAAGGCCTATTATGTTGTTAACCGTATATGCTATCTTGTATTTCTCGACTGTTTTCAGGGCGTCAACTATCTGTTTATTAGAGCAATGTCTGCTCAAGACCCTTGCCCTGAATTTTTCGTTTCCGTGTTCGATGCCAAATTGCAGGTTCCTGCAGTTCATATCCCTGAGTATCCTGATCTTTTCCTCCGTAACTGTCTCAGGCCTTGACTGGCACCAGAAAGGAAGCCCTATTTCTTTTTTATACCTAGCGGCAAATTCTTTAAGTTCTTTTAATGGCCTCGCGATAAACGATTCGGCGTTAAAATAAATATAACCAGGTTTATATTTTTTAACCAGGAATTTCATTTCTTCTATACTACAATCTACGCTTTTTCTTCTGTAGTAAGAACCGCAGCCGTTCTTTGAATATAACCGCCTGAGCTGCGGCGCCTCGCAATAAGTGCATTCATACGGACAACCCCTATCCAGCTCAACATGAATCATAACATTGATCTTTCCATACATAGGCCTGTATAATCTTTTTGGTTCAAATATATCATAATCGATAAACGGAAGCTTATTAATATCAACTATTTTCCTAATCCTGTTCTTCACTACCCCGCCATTATGTTTTATCCATAGATTTTCTATTTCCAGGTAATCCCGGCCCACGCGTAATTTATTGCATAATTCCACCAATGCCTCTTCTCCCTCTCCTATGCATATCATATCAATATTTTCATTGCCTATTAAATCCTCGGGGGAAAAGGTGGCAAACACGCCTCCTGCGATAACAGGGATATCAAAATCCTTGATAGCCTCTAACAATGATAAAGACAACTGATAAGTATCTTCAACAATGGATATAGCGATGAGGTCAGGCTTAAACTCTGATACCTTCCTGACCAGATCTTCATACATGTCTGTTTCCTTATAAGTAACGCCGCACTTTTCCAGATTAAACTTTTTTATTTGCAACAATTCCACTTTTCTCTCATCGAAACTTATTTCTTCTGTCTTGTAATAAGTAGTATCGAATAAATCTACCGAGAACCCTTCTTTTTTCAAACAAGACGAGAGCAAAGGTATATGTATAGGTATAAGAGTGCTCATCATTAAATTCGGATATATAAATAAGGCCTTGAAATCTTTCATTTAGTTACCCATCCCTTCCAATCTTTTTAAAAGCTCCTCGTTTGAATCGGCAAAACCGCAATAGTTTAATATGAAATTTCTGCCTTTTTCATAAGAAAAAGGCGGTTTTTTTTCTTTTAAGATCCTTTCTGTCACATCCCGCATCTCAAGCGGGCTTTCAACATAAAAAGGAAGGTCGGTAAGCCCTGTCATGGGATTCATGTCAACAAAATTGATTAATCTTGGAATTATCACAGGACAACCACAGGCAATGGCTTCCAGCGAAACTGAAGAATCCGCAACAATCACAGCCATCGCATCGCGCAATAATGTTTCTAACGGCAGATCGCTGATAGAAAAAGGTGGATTCTTGAATTCTAATCCCAATTCCCTTATTAATCTTTCAACGCGCAAATTAGGATGGCTTCTTATAATAACATCTACTCCTGCGATAGGCTCAAATGCCTGATGAACATATGTTAATATCTCGCGCGACACCTCCGGAACTATAGAAAGAGCTATAACTATTTTCTTTTTTCTATCTTCCCATGAGGACATATGTCTAAAATAACGCTTAAAATCCTGGAAACGCAATGCAACCCAGGAAAATACGCGGTTTTCTTCCCACCCTGAATCGATAAAAATTTTGGCTGGTATATTACCGGCACAAGCCAGGATATCAGGCCTCGGCATTGTATCTATATAATCTCCTTCCTTTAGCTCAGACCGATCATTAAAATACATGAGCGCCAGGAGCGGCACTATGGTATGCTGTATTCCTATTGTCTTAATTCTTCTATTTTCCATCGAAGCTATATTCAGCGCCTTTTCCCAGCAATGCATCTCAGCCAAATATATAACTTTCGCCTCATTGTCCAGATACTTGAATACATTTTTAAAGATCCTGCGATAAAGAAGCCCTTCCATTAATATCTGCCCACAAAAAGAATCATGCCAGTCTTTCGCAAAAAGCCTCCAGATATTAAGATTGCTTTCCGGGTAGATAAAACTCCTGGAAAGTTTTGGCAGGAAGAAAAAATATTTTATTGAAAAACAGCCATACAGCAAAAACACAAGCATATAATCAATAAACCCTGCGCACTCTTCTATAAATGTAAAATTGCTTTTATTCGCATTGATTCGCCTGCCAAATGCAAGATTTTTATTCCAGCTATATTTGCCATTGGCGAGCGTCATAGCCAGCCAGGCAAAAGAACCATTGTTTCTTTTTTCCAACGCCTTCTGCAGCGGTTCATAATATCTGTTGATAAATTCTTTTTCCTTCAGTTTCTCTTCGTCAAAATAAGGAAAATATGTCACCAAAAGAAATTTGCATTTTCCGAGAAATTCCCTGCGGTTTCCAAAAGCCGGCATGCGGCATTTGGCAAAAACAGATCTTATCATGAAAATTAAAAGATATCCCAAGGCCGGCATTATTGTACTTAATATCTTCAGGAATTCCGGTGGTTCTTTGGGATAATTTAAATCAACGCAGGATACGTCCATTGCGCCGGCATTGTCTTTTATAGCCTCCGCCATTTTAGAATCAGAAATATCCATCAGAATCTCCTGGCAACCATATTCTTTGCACAGGTCTTTAAAGGTTAGCAATTTGACCAGATTATGGAACGAATCAGTCTTCAGCGTATTCTTCTCGGCTATAAGAGAAAACCACCAGATGGAAAAATCCCTGAAAGGATATTTGAAATACCTCTTTAAACTCCTGCCGCCTATATCATGCCTTGAAAAATCCGCTATGAATTTTACAAAATCATCTTTCACTTCAAAGGCCTTTTTATTAAAATGAGCGGCGAATGGAATTCTCGCGATTTCCGCGGGTTCAAGCTTTCGCAAGGCCTCCTCAGTCCGGCATATCCTATCCTCATCCACCGTCAGAGGCAGCATCAAAATTTTGCCGCAGCCCGAACTGAGAGGTTTTAAAACCCTGCGAATATCTGAAAATTCATCAAATATATAGATTGTGGTTTTTTTCATTTTTATAAATATCTTTTATAATTTCGAGTATTCCCTGCCCCATATCCACATATTGCCTGCCTATTAAGCGTTTGGCTAATTTTGGGCTGAACGTATAAGGCGTTATCTCATAATGCTCAGGATAATCCGCCTTTACGTACTCAACTTTTGGTTTATTTTCCAGCATCTCCTTTATCATAATAATCAGGTCTTTTATCTTTATCTGCTGGTTGCCCGAGATAATAATGTACTGATTTTCGTACTCGGGGCTCAGAATATCCACGCTAAGCTTGGCTGCGTCATATATATGGATATACTCCCTGATTTCTTCGCCATCGCCTTCCCGGGTTATCTTGTTAGCCAGGACTGCTTCTTTTAATGTGCTGTATATCCAGTTTTTTTCATCAGCCCTTGGGCCGTATAATGAGCCATATCTTAATACGGTGAAATTAAGCCCATATTGCTTATGGTAATTTTCGATTATAAGCTCGCAGGCCTGCTTTGAGCTTCTATAAAAAGAACCTGCCTGGCTATAAACATATACGGTACTCGCAAAGACAAAGCGTTTGATTTTTCTTAATCTGGAGGCTTCAAGTAAAATAGTATTCCCTAGTATATTATTGCGGATGGTCTCCAGCGGCAAATTTTTAGCCGCCATAATATCGGCTGTCCCGGCAAAGTTATATACTATGCCGCAGCCTTCCATTGATCGCTCCACTAAATCCTTGTCAAGTATATCGCCTACCACCGAAACCTGGCCGGCCTTGAGATAAGGCGACTTTTTTAAATCATACACAATTATATCATGCCCCGCGTCGGTCAGGGCATCTGCCACATGGCTGCCCACAAAGCCAGTTCCTCCGAATACTATGATTTTCATGATTTTACCCCATTAAGTTTTTTAAAATTCAATAAAAGATTTTTAACTGCTTCGCGTTCCATATCTATCCTGGCCTCTATTGCATAAGAACCAATGTGAGGCGTTAAAATAACATTATCAAAATTTTTCAATTCGCCTCTGTATGGTTCTTTTTCAAAAACATCAAGGGCTGCGCCGGCTACATTATCCTTAAGGCGCTTCGTGAGCGCTTGCTCATCCACTATGCCTCCCCTTGAGGTATTTATAATATATGACCCTTGTTTCATAATCGAAAGCTGTTCCGGGCCGATAAGTTTACAACAGTCCCTGCCGCCGCTTATATGAATAGAAACTATATCCGAATTCCTGAGAAGTTCTTCAAGGCTTACCATTTCAACATTATGAGAAACAGCAAAAGCATAATCAGGCGTAATATCATATGCGGCTAACTTTGCGTCAAAAGGCGTTAACAGCTTAACCAGCTCTTTTCCAATCCTCCCGAGGCCTATGATTCCTATTGCCTTACCCCGTAAAAGAACGCCCATTTTCTTTTCCCATGTTCCGCTGCGGATTTTCCTGTCAGATTCCGTAATCCTGCGTATCAGGGAAAGAATAAGGCCGAGGCAAAACTCTGCCACAGCCCTGCTAGGCGCGTCAGGCGTATTGGACACCAGTATCTTTAATTCCGCAGCCGCATCCATATCTATATTATCAATACCTGTCCCGCATCTGGAGATAATCTTTAAAGACGGCACAGCTCTCAGCACATCTCCGGACAACAGTTCTGTCCCGGCTATAAGGCCTATCGCGCCTTGAAACAGGCGGATGCTCTCTTCCGGCTCTAATTTACGGCCATATGGATTTACGCCTACTTTAAATCCTTCTTTCTTTAATGATTCAAGAGGGGATGCATCAAATTTCGCAAAACTCGAAGTTGAAATAAAAATCTTATCCTGTTTCATCTTGTCAATTCCTCAAAACATACCTTAAAAATTTTCATGAACTTTGCCATGTCTTTGCGCGGGCCCACAGTAATCCTTATAGTGTCTTTCATACTTGGGTGCGGGTGTCCGGATTTTATCAAAACATTTTTAGACGCTAGCATATCTGCTATTTTATTATTTGTCCCAGGCATCTCAACAACCACAAAATTTGCATAACCCGGAAATACCTTTAAACCCAGGCCTTCAAGTTCATCTACAAGATATAGCTTCCCCTTCCGCACATCAGCTACATATCTCTCCATAACAGATTTATGCTCTAAAATATATTCTGCAAAGCGAACAGCGATGCCGTTAGTTTCATACATCGGTTTTACTTTATATAGAGGCTCTATTATAGAAGCACAACCAACAGCATAACCTATCCTGAGAGACGCTATACCGCCTGTCTTGGAAAAGGTCCTTGTAACTATAAGATTTTTATATTTTTTTATGTATGGCAGCATGGTTTCTTTATAAAAACCATGATAGGCCTCATCTATTAAAACTATAACACCTCTATGAGAGGCAGTTTCAACAATATTAATTAAATCCTCGCGGCCTATAACTGTTCCCGTAGGGCTATTTGGATTAGGCAGGGCTATAAGCCTTGTTTTATCAGAAATACTATCGCGTATTTTACGCGCAGAAAGGCAAAGCTTTTTATCAAAATCTATTGATATTTTTCTGGCGCCGAACATATCGCAATACACATCGTACATTGCGTAAGTAGGATTTAAAGTTATCACTTCATCGCCCGGATTAACAAAGGCCTCAAAAACACTTCTAATCGCGCCATCTGACCCAAACGTAACCACAAGATTTTCCTCTTTACAGCCAAGATAAATAGACAGCTTTTTGTACAAAGCGCCTATTTCAGGATAGGATGCAATAAAATCAGGATCTAATCCTGACAATACTTTCTTTAAAATCCTCATGTCCAGGCCTGCTATATTTTCATTCTTATCCAGCTTCATTTTACCAACGCGTTCCGGCTGTTGGCGCTGCGGCCTGTTTAATGCTTCTATGCTTGGCTTTAGCTCTATTGTTTCTTTATTTTTCAAAATCCCGCATCTCTCTGGAAACCCGTGTTTTCTGAGCCAGTATTCTACCTGAGGCACTTGCCATTCAAAATCAACATCGCATCCTCCCCATTGTTTAAGAGGGTATATTTTCCTACCCATCCATTTTTGCGGCAAAAGCCCTTTTTCTATATTTTCCAGGCAGCGAGGCCTGATAACCGAAACCCCCATATCTGCAAACCATACATCGCCCTGGGAATCCCTGTCACAGTTCAAAGCCTTTGAGTCTCCGAATGCTTTGGGAGAGACAAAAGGCTCCAGAAGCCCATTTTTATCAATCCTCCTTGCTCTCAGCGGACTCCACATATTGTATTTTGACACAGTAACAGCTGAATCGTACTCAGGACGCTCCCTTAAAACTTTTATGCCTTTTGAAATCGTCTCCGAAGTAATGGTAGCAGCGTTGCACATCAATACAACAACCATCTTTACCTTGTCTTTCCTGTTCTTTCCCTTTATGTAATTATAGGCGTGGACATACACATCTCCGCTTAGCGCCCCATCAGTGCATAGTTCAGCAGGGCGCCTGATAATTTCCACCCCAACCTTCTCCGCAAGCCTCATAAGCTCTTCATCATCTGTAGAAAGATACACCTTGTCAACCTCAGGGCATTCTTTTGCCGCTATCATAGGGTAATGTGCAAGGGGCCGCTCCAGAATTTCATATAGATTTTTTTTAGGAAACCCCCTACTCCCTTTCCTGCCTGCCAATATAGCTATAATCATATTCTATCCTCATTTGAAAGAAAGCTCATAATAACTAAATTCCCGGTAGAAACCATGCCAGTTATACTCATGGTTGTGATAAAGATACATCCTGAATTGAACAAAGTTTTTAGGCCTTCCAAAAACACTTATTGTTTCTCTGCGGCTTATCTTAAGCGGCGTATGAGTAACTATCTTTTCAAAATCCGCATCATTGAATTCAAAGATATGAAGCCTGTACTGGGGCGATGACAGGTCATAGCCTGCAGGAAGTATATTTGTCTTAGGGACCTTCGGAACAGAGATGATAACCTTTTTCCTGGCTAATTGAGCTAAAATATTCAACGCGTTAATAGGGTCTGAAAGGTGCTCAAGTGTCTGAAACATCATAACAATATCAAAGGATTTTGGTTTAAAAGGGCTTTGCCCTATATCGCATTGAACAGCCTTTATCCCATGCCTGACAATATTCTTAATCGCCCCTGAGCTGATATTGGTGCTTATACCTCTTTTGCCAAGGTTCTCCAGGATGATGCCGTCAGCATCGCCTACCTCTAATATAGAAGTGCCTTCCAAATCTTCTGCCAGCCATTTTTTTAAAATAACTATCCTCTTGCTAAATACATACAAAGAAAGTCTGGTAGAAAATGGGTTTATCTTGCTATCCTCGCCTTCCTCGCCTATGTGGTGCCGGATGTTTGTATTAGCCAGCAAACTTTTTACGTCTTTATCCTCCTGAATCCTATTCTTTAAAAGCTCGGACAGGATCTTTCTGCTCGGGACAAAATAATCTATGCCTATAGGGATAAACCCAAGTCTTTCCTCAAAATAGTCGCCCAGGTCAAAATACAGGCTCACATCATCCTTTCCCAGTTTCCGCTTTAGCCATTCTTTAACATATCTCTTGAACCAGACAGGTAATCTCATACCACGCTCCGCTATTTTTTTATTGCAATAAATCCTGCGAAATTATACCATTTAAAAAAGACATCTGTTTTTAAAAATCCGGCCTTTTTTAATAGCTCCAGATTCTCCTCAACGCGATAAGGCACAAGGATATTTTCCAATGCCTCCCTTTTTTTCAAAATCTCATGTTTTGAATAACCCTGCCTTTTCTTAAAATTATAATAAAGGTCTATGTAAAGCCGGTTTATCATAGAATCCCTCGCAACCAGCTTTTCCACCATAAGGAACACGCCCTCCTTGTTTAAACCGTCATATATTGATTTAATGAGCGCCTGCCTGTGCACGGGCCGGACAAATTGAAGCGTCCAATTCAGGAAAACACAGCTTGCATTTTTAAAATTGTATTTTTTAGCGATGTCCTGTTCATATAATTCATATTTTTTTATACTGTTTTTTTCGAATTTTTCCTTTGCCTTTACCAGCATATCCTGCGAAGAATCAAGCCCTATAAAATTAACGCGTTCCCAATTTGTCTCCCTGAAACATTCGGCAAGCATAACAAGGGTCGTACCGGTTGAACAGCCCAGGTCATATACATTTGTCCTGGGCTGGATAAAATTAACAGCTGTTTCAATCAGCATCCGCTGAATCTCATTATACATAGGGATGCTCCTGGCAAGCATGTTATCAAAAACATCCGCAACATCTTTATTAAAAGTAAAATCTCCCACTGGAACCTTTCTGTCAAACAGCCGGTCATTTGCCATACAAATCCTCCTTTTTTTTCAATTTAAGTATCTCGCTGTCCCTGAGATAACAGCCATCACAGGCAGAAATCTCTTCTGCTCTGCCTTCTACGTGAGCAACCCTTATTCTATTCAATTCCTCAGAATGCCAGGCAGCCTTAATGGTTACCTGTTTTACATTTCCTAAATTAAGCAAGCCACCGTCATCATGATTGCAGGGTAAGATTGTGCCATCCCACCAGACACCCATCCTCTGCCAGAGCTGAGGGCATGCCCACGGATACTTAACGCCTTTCCTTTTTTCTTTCATCTCTTTATAATCAAGAAACCCTACCTCGTCAACCCTGTCTGACCAGAATTTTTTATATTCATCAAGGCCGGTTTTTAAATCTTCGAACATTACAGTCTGCACCCTTATTTTCGGGTACCCTGCGCCCAGTTTTTCCTTCAATGCCTGCATATTCTCAATGTTCGATAAAACCTCTTCATACTTTGCTCCAACCCTGTATCTATCGTAAACATCTTTTGTATAGCCCTCGAAAGAAATGGAAATCCTGTCAAGCCCCGCGTCAATTAATCTTCTTGAAATGTCCTCTGTAAGGAGCGCAGCATTAGTATTAAAATAAACATCTATAAGCCCTTTCTTTTTAGCGTATTTCACAAACTCATGAATTTGAGGATGTAAGAGCGGCTCTCCCCTGATATTGAATTTCACGCCGTATAGATTATTATCCGCGCCTTCGTCAATTATCTTTTTTACAATATCAGACGGCATGAATCCTTTGCTTATCTCCTTTTCCCTGAAAGTAGTTGCGCAGAACGGGCATTGCAGATTACATACACTAGTTACCTCTATATCTACAAATAAAGGAAACGCCCCTACATAGAATTCTTCAGGCCATTTTCTCCATTTTTTCCTATATTCTTTAAAACTGATGCCATCTTTTTTAAAAAGATCTTCCCCGGATATGCGATGATAGTTTGAATTGGCTTTATTGATTATAGTTTTTTTCTGCAACATTTAAATCCTCTTGAGCTTTAAAAAATTCAAGACCTCTCTTTTTTCTAAACCGGAAAGGCCCGGAAACAGGTATAAGACCAGGCCAACTGCTAGTATATAAAACGGTGCGCAGAATACCATTACAACCAAAGGATGAAAAAAGACATTAAGAGTATTAAAAAACCACATTAAAAATATCTTGATCGCAAAAGAAGCGAAAAGCAAAAGCCCTATAGTTCCAAATTGATATAAAAAACTGAATTTCCAGCCTGATACCCTGGATATATAATATGTGGATACATTAACTCCGATAGCTTGAAGGATTACCATCTTAAGCGCCATTCCTGTTGAGTTCAGGCCCAGGCCTTTTATCGCACCAGAAGAAGGCGCCAACAGAAAATATGCCGTTGGTATGCTGATTATCATAAAAAAGATGCCTATCTTTGTGTAAAGCCTGGTTTGCGCGCTGGCAAAAAAATAAGTCCCGTTTATCTGGCCTAAAGACTGGTGCACGGGATATAGGAACATGACAGCTAAACAAAGCCATCCTGTTTCATATTTTGAGCCGAACAAAAAAATCAATATCTCCCTGCTGAAAGGAATCAGGAAACAAGCCCCTGCCGCGCCTATAAAACAGAGCGCCCGCGATATCCTTGTATATAAATAATAAAGCCGCTGCCTGTTGCCAGATGCATTAGCTTCCGCTATCTCCTTCCAGAAAACCTGTAATATTGAAGTAGTAGCAATCAGGCAGATGGAGCTGAATCGTAGACCGATAGAATAAAAACCCTGCTGAACCGCGCCTCCGAATTTTTGTAATAGCCACATATCGGCAAACGAGTAAAAAAAACCGGCGATACTATAAAAGACAAGAGGGGCGCAATAGGCCTTGAATTCATTTATTATATCTGATAACGTGACTTTTTCCTTTACAGTCAAATCCGCTTTCAGCCTGTTCATCAATAGAAAAGATAATAGGAAATATATCAAAGCGATTATTATAAAAATATTTTGTATTGAAAGACATTGCAAAAAAAACATTATAAAGACAAGGCATAAATATAATCCCGCTATGATAATATTGTGCAGCTGAACAATAATTGTAGCCCTAATAGATTCTCCCGCATAAGTTGCTATCTGCCATACCTTATTCATCATAAAACTAGCCATGAAAGCCATGACAATCATGCCTTTTTTATGGCCGAGCCATATCTTCTCCAGCCATGACCCGGGGAAAATAACAGCAATGAGAGACAATATAACCAGAAACTGTATCAGCGTCCATAGAAAATAATAAATATAAAACTTCATGCCGCGTTTTTTCTGCGACAAGAACGTATAAAAGGCTGTGGGCGTCCCCATATCAAGCAGCGCGGTAATGGATCCAAAACTGCCTAAAAGAAAATTATAATTTCCATAATCCGCCGGCCCCAAGCCCCTTGCTATAACAATGCCGCTGATAAACCCCAACCCTATCCTTGCGATATTTATGAATAAGGTAGCTAAAAAACGAGTCTTTATGCTTTTATTATTAATGAAAAAGTTCTTCAAGCTATTTAAACTCCTCTGCCCATACATCTGCCCAATCTTTTCTAGCATAGGCATACTTTTTGCAGAACTCAAGCCTGGCCTTTTGAACATCATTTTTTGACCACCAGCCCATAGGATTATGGGATATTTTCTTTACTTTTTTAGCTGCGCTCAACGGGTCTTTGAAAAGTATTCCTGCATCCCTTAATAATCCGAAATATCCCTCAGCCTCAGGTCTCATCAAATACACCTCATGATCCCAATAAAAAACACATGGGACATTTATAGTCAGGGCTTCGATAAATGATGTGTGCGGATGGTCAATAACCACTAATTTAACCTTCTGCATCCACCTGGTTAAATTACCTTTTAATATAAATCTGGCACTAGGGCATGCCTTTTTGACTATATCTAATTCATTCCATCCGTACTTTTCCGCATAAGGTTTGTATAAAATCTTATCCCTTATATCCTCCGATAGCGCCTGCAAAAACATCCGTTTATGTTCAAAATAATTATACATATCATCAGGAAAAAGCATATTTTGTAATATATAACTATATCTAGGCACAGTAACACCGACAACTAAGATTAAATCTAAGCGCGGTAAATATGTATCTCTCAATTTTGATAAATGCGGGCTTGGAAAAGGCTTGATATTATTCTTGCTCTTTAAATCCCAACCCCATGTATAAAAACTTCCTTTCTCTAAAGACAATCTTTCAAGCAAATCAACCAGTGCCGTTCCATATCCGCCTCCATGTTGAAAATCAATAAGTTTAGCCCCTTTTGAAACCGCCTCTGCTGCAAAAAATTTAAATTCTTCATTAATAAACCACCCTACCGCAGAGCCTACTATCTTTACAGGATCTCTGTTTTTGATGTTACGGATATTATCCCTGTAAAGTTTGTAATTCTCGATATAACACACTGGTATGGCTTCTGGAACTATCTTATAAAGTAATGACTGAAATTTATCACTGGCTCCTTTTAACTTTATCGTATCCCTGATTTCATTAGAATAACGATCCCTGGGTAAACTTTTTTTTATTGATTCAAGATGTGTGAAGCCAATTGTCTTAAATCTAGTCTTTATTTTGAGCAAAATCATATCATAAGGCGTTAAATGATACATATCGCACAACACTATTGGGCTTTTGAAAAATAAATCTAATAATTCTATTAATTTATCATACAATTTTCTTTTCCAACTATATTTCATAGAAGGAATGTTTATATTGGAATCATGCCCATATTCTTTCACTATAATATTATTTGGACACAAATCATAAGATAGAAGACTGAATAATTTGAGGTTATAATAATCTTCGTTAATTTTACCATAGGCAAAATCAGCTGTATCAAAAGATAATAGCCTGCATTGTTCTATAGGGAGAACGTTGGTATAAAAATCAGGGAATAACTCAAGTGCCTTTTCTATCCTTCTGTACCTATCATAAAAAACTACTATAAAGTTAAAAAGCCATGGCTCTAAAAGAATTTTCCAATACCTATCAGGATACGAAACTTGATGGATTAAATTTAAATTCTCGCATATTTGTGGAAATAACCTCTCATAGATATCATAACAGTAATCTGCGGCTTCTTTAATTTTAATGGCGGGCTTCCAAGGAGAAGAAACAAAAGTATAGTTTTTATTTTCAAGCAATCTTTTATTTTTTCCATCCGCTAAACACCAGGGTCCCAAGAGAAGTAATTTCTTATCCAAATCCCAGATTTCTGATATACCTGTCGTAGCTAAATAATATTTCATTTGTTAAGACCACCTGATCTTGTTCAGTTAATTATCTCTTTTTAACCATGAATGCACATATCCACAAACAAACTTCTTTGTTTTACTTCTATGTTTTATAAAACTATTGAGTTTTGCTAATTTTGGCAGCCACAACCATAAATGTACTTGCAAGAAAAGTGCTCCTCCAATCTTCTTTAAGTTTTATTTGCACATCTTTATATAAACCATGAGAAACGTTGATATTAAATTTTTTCATATTTTTGGGTTTGAGCGGATGAATATTTAAATATATTATTCTAATTACATTAAAACCTAGAGAAAATAATTTTGTACCTATTTCCAATGGATTTTCTTCTCTGAAGAAAATTTTTCCTCTCGCGCTTCCTTCCGGATAGACAGCTTTTTCTTTTACATCAACTTTTTCCAACTCTGTTTTCCTTAATATATCATTATACAGATAATTATAAAAAACTTTATTCATAAAATCGTATGTTAACTCATTATCTGTGAACATATTAAATAAAATATTCGGGTAGGTGCATATAAATAATCCGTTATCTTTAAGCATGCCATATATCTTACTATAAACGGGGATGTCATCTCTAATATATGGCAAAACACTAAACGCGATAATAGCGCTATACTTAACTTCGCTGGTAAAATCTTCGATCGAAGTCTTCTTAAATGGTATATGCGGATACTTTTCCCCGGCAATTGTAATCATCTTCTCAGAAAAGTCTATTCCGAGCCTATTATCCACAAAATCACATAATGCTAAGAATTCTCCGCTCCCGCATCCAATGTCTAACAGCGAATCAGTTAAAGAATATTCTTTCAGGATCTCTAATGCTAATTGCATCCTGTATCTTTCAACAGAAAAGCTATTATCAACTTGAGAATATTTTAGCGACAGATCGCGGGCAATCTTATCCCAAAAGTCCATTTTCAAAATAAAACCCCTCCTCTCTTAACCAAAAGCAGCTTTCTAAAATGTTTATATACCGGATCTTCTTAATAAATTTTGTTCACAGATTATCTGCTATTCTGCCATCGACAAAAAGATAACTATGCAGCGCCTTGTCTAGCACAACTTTCTTTCCTTTCGACTCATAAAGCCTTCTTCTTCTTGAAAGCGTATATGGCGCAGAACATCCCTTGCATAAGTCGATACTACCCCAATCGCCCTTTTCCATCTTTTCTAGAATCTTTCTTCTGTTTTCATTGAACCAAAAATCTTTTGCGCTCATATTTTCGATACTACATGATGAATATTCGTCGTTAAAATCCAGGTCGCAATGTCTAAACTTTCCATCCCATGAAACTACCAAGTCATTGAATTTAGGACAGACTTTTCTCATTGGTTCGCTTGAGTAACCTTTATTTCTTAACAGACTAGCTTGAATATTATTTTTCCAGTTCATATTGGCCACGTGGTACGAATAAAAATTAACGTCATACAATGACAGGAACAGATTCTTGAATTTCTCTGATACATCTAAAGACTCATTCTCGTCATATTTAATAACCAGTATATCTATCGATATCTTTATATTGCGTTTTGTAAGCAACCTCAAAAAAGACTGAATGTTATGCAAGATATCTTTATAGTTACCGCCAACCCGTATTTTTTCGTAAATTTCAGGGTCCTCTGCCTCAAAACTTATTTTCAATTCATCAATTCCACTTTCTGCAAGTTTTATCTGCTTTTCTCTATCTAACAAAGAGGCATTAGTGGCAAAAAATACTCTTAAACCTTTCGATTTAGCATAACGAATATAATCAAAAACCATTGGGTGATAAAGAGGCTCGCCCATTGAGTATAGTCCTAAAGAACGCTTCGGCTCCCAGAGCGATATTTCATCAACCACTTTCTTGAAAATATCTTTTGTCATTGAGCCATGTCTTTTTACCAGACCCTGACCCCAAGCGCAAATCTTACATTTAAAAGGACACATATTAGTTATTTCACAATAAACCACATAAGGTAACTGATTATCGAAACTTAAAGCCTCTTTTTCTTTTTTAAATGAATTTTTGCTTGTCATTTAATTCCTCCTTGGTTAACAAAATCTCACTCTTAAAAATATCCTTTTAGTAGTCTGTAATAATGCCTGTAATCATTATGACATCTGGCGCTGGAGAAACTCTTTCTAAAAATGAAAGTTTCTCAAAAAATTCATTATAGTATTGCGGATTAATTGCAAAGATATTAAGCTTTTTGATAGGCATCACTCCTTTTTTGACAGAAGATAGTTCCCCACAACAAGGTAATCCAATCCTGTTGCAGCGAAACAGCGAACAGCCTCCTCTGGCGTGCAGACCATTGGCTCTCCGTTAACATTAAATGACGTATTCAGCAATACAGGCACATTTGTAATCTTTTTGAATTCATCTATTAATTTCCAATAACGCGGGTTTGTCTTTTTAGACACTGTCTGCGAACGGCCGGTCCCATCAACATGCGTCACAGCAGGAATCACGCCTCTTTTCTCCTGTCTTATTTCAAAAACCATCTGCATAAAAGGATTCTCATGCTCTACATTAAAATATTCCTTCCTGTATTCTTCCAGGATAGATGGCGCAAAAGGACGGTAAGATTCGCGGTGCTTAACCGCATTATTAATCTTTTCTTTCATGGACGCATCGCGAGGGTCGGCAAGTATGCTTCTATTCCCCAATGCCCGCTGCCCCATTTCCATTCTCCCCTGAAACCACGCAACAATATTGCCACGAGCGATTAAATCAGCTGTTACAACTTCTATATTGTCATGCTGTCTATATGATAAAAGAGAATTTTTTAGGACCTTTTTAATTTCATTATTTGAATAACCAGGGCCCCAATAATCATGAGCCATCTGAAAAACACGGTTATTGCCAAGTACTTCATTCCAATAATAAAAACAAGCCCCTATGCTACATCCGGCATCATCAGCGCTAGGTTGAACCCAAATTTTCTTAAAAGGGCTTTCAGCTACAATGCGACCATTCACTTTGCTATTCATTGCCACTCCGCCTGCAAGACAAAGATTTTTGCTTTTGGTCTTTCCATAAAGATATGCGCACATCTCCAAAATTACATCTTCAACCCGTTTCTGAAATGAAGCAGCTATATCCCTATGACGATCGAGAATCTTATCTTCACTGCACCTTTCTGGACCAAAAAGTTCTATAAACCTATCTGAATACCTTCTGGTACTCCAGATATAAAAAGAAAAATAGTCGAGATCAATTCTAAGCTTTCCTTTTTCTTTGTCGAAATAAATCAAACGAGAAAATTCAGCATAGTATTTATTAGAATCGCCGTAAGGAGCAAGCCCCATAACTTTCCACTCGTCTGAATTTGGACGATAGCCAAGATACTGGGTAAGAGCGGCGTAAACCCCTCCCATAGAATAAGGAAAAAGGGTTTTGCCAATCTCTTTAATTTTATTTCCCTTGCCATGAAAAAATTGGGTTGTAGTATCATCGCCATAAGCATCTATCGTCAAAATAGAGGCCTCGCTAAACGGTGAAACAAAGAAACTAGAAGCTGCATGGCATAAATGGTGAGGCGCAAAGTGGATATTCATGCGCTTGCCGTCAATAAATTGCAGATTATTATCAATATAAGCTATTCTTTTATTTTTTTTATCTCCGCTTACAAGCGATAATAAATTATTAGGAACATAATGCATAAAATGCTTATGGTAACGGATTGCCGAGCTGGAATCATGCGGCTCCAGCTCATGTCCAGGATTCCAGGCAAAAACAATCTGGTCAACATCCTTAATCGATTTAACGCCTGCTTCTTTTAAACAATACTCTATGGCCTTTAAAGGAAAAGAATCGTCAAATTTGATTCTTGAAAACCTCTCTTCGCGAGCTGCAGCAATAAGAATGCCGTCTTTCAATACAGCTGCAGCAGAATTCGAATCATTAATACCCAAGATTACCATTTACTCCTCCTTCGCTATTAAATGTAAAACTCAACTCTAGAAGGCATATCTAAACTTCTCGTCTCCTTCTGAGGCATGAAAAATCCATCCAGATTGCCTTTCGTTAGATTTGCTGAAAACCTTAAGAAACACCTGTCTATAGCCTTCTATGCCGTACCTTTCTTCATGACTCGAAGGATCTGAAAGTGAATCACATAAATAGAAATACTCTCCACAAAGATAGGAGAATTTCTCATTCAATATCTTTAAAAGATAGTCTTCTCCAGAAATAATTGGCGACCTTGTTATCATAAAACATTGGCTGTCTATCTTTAAACATTTACTCAAACTTTCTAAAAACCTTAAAGTCAATTCCAGGCCATACTCGCCGCCATAAGAATCGATTTTATTGGATTCGCTTAAAGGCAGAAAGATATAAGGCGGGTTGCAAATTATTATATCAAAGTATCTATCTTTTGGTGGTTCTGCTTTACAGATAAAATCGCTATTTTTATGGCCATTTAAAACTGCGTTTAATTTTGAGTTCCATACAGCGTACGGATTTACATCTATTCCTAAAAGAAAATCGTTATCTCTTTTTATTTCAAGCCCTACATATCCAACGCCGCAACAATAATCTAAAATGGAGGCGATTTTGCTCTTAAAGGTTATATGCCCAGACAGTAATCTTGCAAATATAAAAGAGTCATAGCTAAGGTAAGTGAAATTAGGCAGTTTTCTGTCAAATGCCGAAGTGACATATATTCCCATTTTTGCTGGAACAAATCTAAAAAGGCACCTGAAACCTCCCACTTTTCCTTCGATAAATCCATGTTTACAAAAATCCACGAATAAATTCTGACCCAAAATTTCAATAAAATCTTTTTTTGGTTTTGTATGATTTAGGAAAAAACAATAGTAAAGCGATTTAGAAAGATCTTCGCTTAATACCTTATCCCGAATCAATTCAGGCACAGAAGAAGCCTGAAAAACACGGTTAATCTCTAAAGAAGCGAATTTACTTTCATAGATGTCAAGATGCCGCGATTTAGGGTATTTCCTTAAAGGGACTTTTTTAATCTCAGGATACCCCTTTGACATTAAAACCTTAATAGTTCTTGCGAACAGATGGATATGTTCTTTTTTAAGGGTATTATTCATGATCGATAAATAATTGTTCTTGGCATTATCCCTAGTTTATCTACGCGAATTGGAATCGAATTTATACAGCTTTCGTTGATTCCCAATCTGTTCGGTAACAGGACGATGGCACTTCCTGCAAGGCCAATATTTAACAATATTCCTATTATTATTTTCCATTTTTACCTGACGCATCCTTTCTCCGTTCCAAATTTCATAAATACTTTGCGTGTTTAAATCTCCGATAATATTCTCTATGTCCCAGTCAGATATACACATAGGGACTTTCCCATTCCAGGCTACTGTCAAACGCTGATAGGGATACTGGCACTGATGACCTGTAGGCAGGCACACGGCATCTTTAGAATAATCATAATCCGGGTTAAAGCTTATGATATCAGCTATAGGTGAAAAGATCTCAAAATATTCATGCGCTCTGTCTTTGATCTTTGTCCATATGGTGTTAATCTTTATACGCGGATAACCATGGCCAAGAGAATTCCTTGCTTTACGAAGATAACGAAGCCGCTCCAGGATGCCTTCAAAAGTAGCTGGCTTTCTAATACTTTCGTAATCTTCATGCAATCCATCTATTGAAAATGATATATAATCCACTCCGATACGAATTAGTTCATCCGCATAATCAGGCGTAATATCCAACCCATTTGTAAGAAACGAGACCTCTTTAATCCCTCTTTCTTTGGCGTATCGCGCCATTTCAGTAAATCCAGGATGAACCGTGGATTCACCCCTCCATGACAGGCGTATTGAATATAGATTATATTTGACACATTCATCTATTGCTTTCTTGTATAACTTAATATCCATCAATCCATCTTCTTTATTTTTTCTGTGAGGCCGAAAACACATAGGACAAGACATATTACAAAGAGAGCTTATCTCAAAATCTATATGAATAGGGAACCTAGGAGCTATCCTTAGTTTAGGATATACATACCACTGCAAGCGATTCAGGGCATAAGAAAAAGGGTGCTGCCTTTTAATATGCCAGATTACATCTTTTCTTCTTGGGCCTAGGACAAATTGATCTACATTGATCTTCATGACATTACCTTTAATAATAATGAAGCAATCCTTTCAGAGCCCTTGTTATTTATCATATTCCTGGCGTTTTCTGAAAAAATTTTCCTTTTGGAAAAATCATTAGCAAAATTGCTAATCTGGCGTATAATCTCTTCCTCTTTCTTCCTTTTAATATCGCCCAGATTTACTAAAGCCTTTCTCCGCTGGAGATACTCTGCGGTTTCTTCCTCGTGCTTTATGGTAGGCACAATCATTCCAGGTACACCCAAATAAGCCACTTCCATGCAAGTATCGCCGCCAGCAACTATCGCTAGATCCATTTTGGCAATCAAGGAAGGCAAATCTTTTACATCATATATTATATCAGCGCTAAAATTCAATGAATCTAAAAGTCTTCTAAAGTAACTCACTCTGCCATACCCTGGACCCAAGACAAAGGTAAAGTTATAAACTGGGCAAAGAACATGGATCTTCTTTGCCAATTCCTCAGTGTATCTTGCTGGGTCTGAACCTCCCAGACTAACTATAATGTCTTTTACGTCTTTATCCAGCGCAATGCGCGGCCTTGAAACCATGCCTGTTAAAAAATACCTAGGCCCCATAAAATATCTCGTGCCATTGCTCCTTTCGTAATGCCTGTGCCTCGGAGCTATGGATGGATTTATTACTACATCAGCAAATATCTGCCTATTACTGAAATCATCAAATACAACAAACGGCTTTGTCTTCTTTTTAAGGTATTCAAATTCATTTTTACCAAAATGGCGCACATCACAGATAAGGCATTTTCCCTCTGCTTGGCAAGAGGTTATTTCAATATCCTTTTCAATAGAGCAATTTCTATCTATTAAGCGCACTTCAAAGCTATGTTCACTAACCTTATTTACACCCTCTTTGTAATCCTTCATTATAAAAATGGGCTTGATGCCAAACGTCTTTTTCAGCAACCTTGCCATCTTTATGCAGCGATAAACATGGCCCATTGCAATTCCATAAATATCCCCGCCATCTACTCTAATATAAATACTCATTGTATAACTCTGCGTTGCAGTTTTAAATCAGAGAAAAATACAGGTTTGTCTTTACGTATTTTCCTGTTTACCTCTTTACCGCAAGCCTTTTGCCAATCGCCTGCTTCTATTCCCACAACAGGCCTTAAAAAACTAATATTTTCCAGATCAAGCCTATCGCCTTTCTTTAGATCCCTTTTTGCATAAAGACCTCTTCTAAAACACTTTCTTTTTGCCTTCTCTGTCATGTTGAGCATCCTCTGCGGCATTCCTATCATAACTGGGACAGCTTCTCTGAATTCCTTTAAATTTTGTAGTTCATCCGGTTCAATTGAGATAGCATGGTCAGCCTCAGGAAACCTCTTTGCCAAAGATCTGTCTGTAGTAAAGTGTTTTTCTACAGCTGTAGCTCCCATGAATATAGCAAGATATGAAGCAAATAAACCAATAGAATGGTCTGAAAATCCTACCGGGCAATTAAATTTATCCCTCAATAGGCCTATCATGGAAAGATTTAGTTCATTATATTCAGCTGGATAGTTTGAAACGCAGTGTAATAAAATAAACTTGTTATTTCCTTCTTCTCGCATAACCTCAATAGCTTTCTTTATCTCATATAATGTAGCCATGCCGCATGAAATGAAAATAGGGCGGCCCTTTCTAGCTATATATCGGATCAGTGAAATATTATTATTATCCATGGATGCAATTTTATACGCTGGAGGATCAAATTCCTCGATCATATCAACAGATGCAAAATCAAATGGTGTAGTAATCAACCTTATACCTTGCTTATGGGCTTTTTTAAAGAGCATTCTCTGGGATTCAAAACTAAGCTCCAATGCTTTTGTAGCTAAAAAATATGGAAGCGAAGGATGAAAAAAATCCTCTGTGATAAATGACTGTAATTTCACAAAATCAGCCCCATGCCGATGGGCTGACCTTATCATATCCCATGCAAGATGTTCGTTCCCCCCATGATTGACACCGACCTCTGCTATTATCACGGGTCTTTTTCTAGGCCAACTCTTCCAATTCCTGAAATAATCACGCATTGTTAAAATCCATTTTATAGCATTTTCTTACTATTTCACCACTTGCACTTCCACAATTGGCAATGAGGTCTATTATAGACATGCTGGGAATAAATTTATTCTGCAAGCAACTGTATTCCGGATGTTGAAAATTATGGTAAACTACATGTGTACCTTTCTTTTTAAATTCATCTATATTAAGGTAATCCTTACCATCCGGGCCGCTTATATAAATATGCGCCTTTATTTTTAAGCAAATATTTAACATTAACTCACTTCCCTTGAATCCATCTACGCCGAGAGAAGATGACAGGATACATGGCGTTTTAATCTTAAGATATTCTTTTAACCTGTCTATAAGTGCCAAATTTAAATCTAATAACCTTGATTTATTTTCATATATGCATGGAAAAATTATATCCTTAACATCCTTCCAGAATGGATATTTTTTATATGTATGTTCCAGTAAACCTGTATACTTTCTTATCCAGGGCGATTCATCGTCAATGACAATCTCGTTAATCCTCTGTAGATATCTGCCTTTGCTATGAACAGCTACTGTAAACCATCTCGCTCCTTTATCTGTGTTTATGCGATTTCTATTCTCAAAATAGCGTTTTTTAAATTGTAC
>ERZ1292640.284-Hain-H43-02um-R1-284-length-41243-cov-7_pt1 | contig 41243 bp, 47 predicted proteins | sample MGYA00564404_ERZ1292640 | MGnify/ENA primary metagenome ERZ1292640 (study PRJEB36523, sample SAMEA6512636) | groundwater metagenome | collected 2019-01-08 | study: AquaDiva: Metagenomics assemblies of 32 groundwater samples | reverse complement strand
AATGTCTTTGCAAGAGCTAACAGAGTACTGCATGAGGAGGAGGGAGGGGGCATGATTTAATAACTAACTTTTAGCTATAGACCTCCTCCTCAATTTCTAACAGACGATTATATTTTGCGAGTCGCTCTGAACGCGAGAGGCTTCCCGTCTTGATGTACTCCGCGTTCACCGCGACCGCAAGATCCGCAATCGTTGTATCTTCTGTCTCTCCGGAGCGGTGCGAGACAATGACCTTATAACCATTTTGTTGTGCAAGCAAAATCGTATCAATCGTCTCCGAAAGCGTACCGATCTGATTCACCTTAATGAGCACGGCGTTGGCTACGCCGAGCTCGATTCCTTTTTTGACACGCTCGACATTGGTGACAAAAAGATCATCTCCAACGATCGTAATTTTTTTGCCCAAAGCTTTTGTCACCATCACCCAATTATCCCAATCGTCTTGCGCCATTGGATCCTCAATCAGCATCAATGGATATTTTTTGATCCAACCACCATAAACTTTCGCAAGTTGTACTGCAGTAAGAGTCTTTCCATCCGCGCGCATCAGATAACGTTGCGTTTTTTCATCATAAAACTCACTACTCGCCACATCCATACCGAGTTTTACTTCAGTGCCGGCTGAATAACCTGCTTTGCGAATCGCATCGAGGATCAGTTTCAACGCGTCCTCATTTTTTTTGAGTTTTGGCGCGAAACCACCTTCATCACCAACCAGCGTAGAGAATCCGCGCTTGCTCAAAATGTCCGCGAGGGCGTGAAAAACCTCCGCGCCACAGCGCAAACGCTCGCGGAATTTTTTTTGCTGTGGAATAATCATGCACTCCTGCAAATCAATCGCCCAATCAGCATGACGACCGCCATTCAAAATGTTCATCATCGGATACGGAAGTTTGTAACTTGAATAGCAGTGCTCAAGATCAAACGCGAAACGGATGTACCGATACAACGGCATATGTTTTGCTTTCGCGCCCGCGTGCACGCACGCAAGGGACACACCGAGAATCGCATTGGCTCCAAGACGACTCTTGTTAAGAGTACCGTCGAGGATACACATTGCCTCATCAATCCCGCGCTGATCAAAAATCTTTTTCCCAACCAAAATCTTTTTAATCTTGACATTCACGTTTGCAACGGCTTTGAGCACTCCTCTGCCTCCATACCGTTTCTTATCTCCATCACGCAACTCAAGCGCTTCGTGAATCCCTGTCGAGGCTCCAGACGGAACTGAAGCTGATCCAATCGTACCGTCCGTGAGCATGACCGAGACTTTAAGCGTTGGATTACCGCGAGAATTAAGGATTTCGTGGGCGTGGATTGTGTCAATGAAATGTGAAGACATATACGCTCCCTATCGTATCACAAGCGGCTCAATCCCTGGTAACTTTTTTCCCGCCAGAAAATCGAGCATCGCTCCGCCGCCTGTGGAGACGTGGGTGAAGCGATCCGCAATCCCTAGCGACTCAATAATCGGAACCGTATCGCCTCCGCCAACTACTTTCACAGACGCCTTAAGATTCGCAATCACACGTGCTAACCACTGCGTGCTCTCACAAAACTGACTCACCTCGCACACGCCAAACGGGCCGTTCCACACCACCGTCTTTGCGCCTTCCAGCTCACGCACATACTGCCGCATCGAGCGCTGACCAATGTCTACAATGATGTCGTGAGCCCCAACGTCCTTGATATCGAGGTTGCGTGGCGAACGATCACGTTTGATATCCTTCACCACACGCACATCCACCGGCAACAGAATTTTTTTTCCAAACTTTTTCAAAATTTTCTTGGCAGTCTTCACGTGTTCAGGCTCATAAAATGATTTCCCCACCTTCTTCCCCTGCGCAACGAGAAACGTCGTCGCAATCGCACCGCCGATCAAAAGCCGATCTGCTTTTGGAGCAAGACACGCGAGCACACCAACTTTTGTCTCAAGTTTTGCGCCACCAAGTACAACGATCATCGGCTTTTTTGGTTTCATGACGAGCCTCGAAAGCTGTTTGACTTCCTCTACAAGCAGAGGGCCAGCATACGATGGGAGAAACACCGTAATCGCCTCGACAGAAACATGTGAGCGATGACTCACGCCAAAGGCATCGTTGACGTAGATGTCAGCGAGGCTCGCGAGCTCTTGAGCAAACTTTTTATCATTCTTCTCCTCGCGAGAATCAAAACGGATATTCTCAAGCAAGGCGATTTGTCCGTCCTTAAGACCATCTGTTTTGCCAAAAAAAATTTTTCTCTTCAACAACTGTTCAAGACGCACGGCAACAGGCTTGAGACTTTCTGATGCCTTGCGCCTCCCCTTTGGTCGTCCAAGATGCGAGACCACGATCACCCGAGCTCCTTTTTTCGACAACCACACAATCCCCTTTGAGGCTTGCGCAATGCGACCGTGTAATCCATCAACAACGCTTCCATTCTCAATCGGCACATTCGCGTCAATACGAACAAGCACGCGCTTACCCTTAAGATTTTTTACTGACGTAATACTTCGTAATCTCATACTAATCATTCTTCAAATACGTCCGCGCCCCTTGTGACCACACATGCCAAGCTTCCTTAAATGGCAAGATGTGGAGCAAATAACGTGCGTCCGTAACCTTTCGAACCCAGTATGCGAGACTGCCTTGGAATACAAAACGACCGATCGTTATGATGGCAAATCTACCGCCGATAGGAATAACCGCCGGCCACGTCTTCTTTGCGCGCCATACACGCATCGGCATCTTTTCCACGTGACGAATCAAATTTTCTGCAAGCGTGCTAGCTTGTGCAATCGCCACTTGCGCAAGTGGCGGAGCAAGAGCCGTCACATCGCCAAGCGCAAAAATCTCTTCCTCTCCATTAACGCGCAAAAATGCGTCAACATCGAGGTGTCCATTTGATACAAGTGGCATTCCAAGTGAAGCTAACAACGCATTTGGCTTTATGCCCCCACACCACACAACAACATCGGCTTCCGTCTCTTGCGTCTCCTTTTGAGTCGTGAGGCGAATCGTCTTTTCCGTCAACTCCTCAATCCTAGTATTGGTGAGAACTGTCACGCCGAGCTTGGCAAGGCGTTGACGTGCCATTTTGCGCACAGGTGATGGAAACGCTGATAAAATCTCCTGACCAGTCTCTACCAACTGTACAGACCATGCATCATCCCCCAACACCTGTTCGTGAGTGAGACGCTTAAAAAAATTTCCAAGCTCTCCAGCGAGTTCTGTCCCAGTCGCGCCTGCACCACCTACGATGATCGAGATTTTCTGTTCGACACCATCACGATATCGCTCAAGAAACTCATGAATCCGCGCGCGCAAACGATACGCTTCATGAAGCGTCTTCATGGGAAACGCATATTGCTGGATCCCTTTGATTCCGTAATCGTTGGATTGCGACCCAAGCGCAATCACCAAATCATCATAAGGAATATTTTCACCACCATTGAGGAGCACCTGCTTTGCGGAATGATCAACTCCAACCACTTCAGCGCGAACGAATCGAATATGTCTACTCCCAATGATACTGCGGAACTGTTCAAAACTCACGCACACGCCAGCTTTAAGCTCACCGCGACAAACGCGCCCGAGATCCTGTAGAAATCCAGATGCGACTTCATACAGCAAAGGCGTGTAGACGTGTTCGGAGCTTCGATCCACAAGAATAATTCCACAAGTTCCAATGCGCCCACAACGACGCTCAAGCTCCAGGGCTGTCATCAGCCCACCAAATCCACCGCCTAGAATGACGATGCGATGCGTGCTCACAATGTTTTAGAGAATTCCAAAGCCAGTTCTGCCAAGCGATGCGAGTAACCCCACTCGTTGTCGTACCATGCGACTACCTTAACAAGATCTCCATCAACAACATTAGTCAAACTTGCGTCAACGATCGCGGAGGCACTGTTACCAATGATGTCGCTCGAGACGAGTGGCTCATCGCTTACAACCAAAATATTTTTAAGATCCGTTTGCTTGGAAGCTTTAACAAGCACGGCGTTCACTTCTTCAACTGTAGTTCTGCGTTTGAGTACAAATGTAAAGTCCGCGAGCGATCCACACACGACAGGCGCACGCAACGCCAGTCCGTCAAAACGGCCTTTGAGTTCGGTAATTACCTCTGTCGTCGCCGTCGCCGCTCCAGTCGTCGTTGGCACGATGTTCACAGCGGCACTACGCGCGCGACGTAAATCTTTGTGTGGACCGTCCACAAGATTCTGGTCGGCAGTGTAAGCGTGAATCGTCGTCATCATCGCTTTCTTCACACCAAATACTTCAGACATCACCCGCGCGATCGGCGCAATGCAATTTGTGGTGCACGACGCGTTGTTGATTACGCGTGCTTTTTCTACTTTGAGTTTATCCGCGTTCACGCCAAGCATATAAGTAGGCACATGTCCGCCTTTTGCCGGCGCCGAAATGATTACGGACTTCGCGCCGGCTGTGAGATGCTGTGATGCCCCTTCCTCGGACGTAAAAAATCCTGTGCACTCAAGCACGACATCTATCTTCAACTCCTTCCACGGCAGTATCTTCGGGTCTTTCTGCGCAAGTACAGTAATCTCTTTGCCATCTACAACAAGAGCTCCTTTTTTTGCCTTCACCTCGTGATCCCATCTGTGATAAACAGAATCATATTTGAGTAAATACGCTAATGTTTGCGCGTCAGTCAGATCGTTGACCGCCACGACATTGAACCCTTTTTTTCCCCAGCCTGCCTTGAACGTGTTACGCCCGATCCGACCGAACCCGTTAATCGCAATGTTTGTCATAGAGGAAGAATATCGAATATCGAATTGTGAACAAAAGAATGGTACCAAAAAAGCCCGCCTCGTGGCGAGCTTTTTATACACTGGTTAGGCTCCCAGCACGAATCGGCTGAAACGGCGGACTTGGATATTTTCTCCTAACGTGGTGATCTTCTCTTTCACGAGTTGATCAATTGTCTTCGTATCATCTTTCACGAACATCTGTTCAAGCAAAACGATCTCGCTGAAATACTTGTTGAGCTTTCCTTCAATAATTTTTTCCATCATCTCTGCTGGCTTTCCCTGTCCTGCGAGTTCAGCGCGATACATCTCTTTTTCTTTCTCCACGAGCTCCGTAGAAACTTGGTCACGAGATACACAAATTGGAGCACTCGCGCAAATGTGCAAAGCGAGATCGTGACAGAGCTCGACGAATGCCTCATTGCGCGCAACGAAATCTGTTTCACACAAGACCTCAACCATCGCTCCGCTCTTGGCATTGCTATGAATGTAAGCGTGCACACAACCTTCGTTGGTCGCGCGCTCTGCTTTTGACAGCGCCTTGATGACGCCTGATTTGCGCAATACCTCGGCCGCCTCTGTCAAATCGCCATTCGCTTCCACAAGCGCTTTTTTGGCATCCATCATTCCAGCCCCGGTCATCTCGCGCAGTTGAGCTACTGCTTGAGCTGTAATCTCACTCATAAAAAAATTTATTTCTTTTCTTCCTGTGCTAACTTCGCGCGCTCTTCAGTCAACTTTTCATCAAGCACCGCGACTTCCTCTTTGGCCGAGGCAATAACTTGTTCCTCGACTTCTGGCTTTTCCTCCTCCTTCTCTTTCATCGCCTCTGCGGCCATCGCCACTCCATGCGCCCGACCCTCTTTTATCGCCTCTGCGACGAACGATAAAATGAGCTCAATTGATTTTGATCCATCGTCGTTTGCCGGAATCGGATAAGCCACGTCGCGTGGATTGACGTTTGTATCAACCATCGCAATAACCGGAATCTTTTTGCCTATCGCCTCGGCCAACGCCGTTTTCTCCGCGCGCACGTCCACGATAAACAACGCGTCTGGCACCTGCATCATTGTTTGAATACCGCCGACCTTGCGCTCCATATCTTCAATATCACGAGCAATCCAAATCTGTTCCTTCTTCGTATATTTTTTTAGTTCACCTTTCGCAGTCTGATCTTTTAGATCAATTAAGCGCTTCACGACACGCTTGATCTCCACAAAGTTCGTGAGTGTGCCACCGAGCCAGCGCTCGTTGACGTATGGCATGCCTGCCTCTATCGCATACTTTTTGACAAATCCGCGCGCCTGTTGCTTGGTGCCAACAAAAAGAACATTACCGCCACGGGCGACAATGCCTTTAACAAACTCAAGCGCTATTTCAAGACGCTTTTTGGTTTCCTCCACGTTAACGATGTGAATGCCACTTTTCACGCCAAAGATGAACGGAGCCATCTTAGGGTGCCAACGCGACGCCTGATGGCCGAAATGTACTCCTGCTTCGAGGAGCTCTGTCAGGGACGGGGTCTTAAACATAGTTTTCCTTTTTATCCCCCGAAGTTTTAGCGTAGGAGGAAGCCTCGATGTGCGAACAACCGACCCTGCACTGCAGGGAGGAGCGGTAGTCGTTTTCCACATCTGTATGATATTATTTAGGTGCCGGCAGTATAGTCGTTAAAAATTAATACGTCAATATGAACACGTTTTCAATCGAGAAGGAGCTTATTCAGGCCTGGCAACTCGTAAAAAAAGACTGGAAATTCTTTGCGACACTCTCGCTTGTCGTCGTCTTAGTCTATGGTATTTCGCAATTTCTCATAGAATTCTTTAAACAGGACGCACCACTGCTCGGAATACTTTTGACGATCATATCGCTGGTGATATACACCATCCTTGAAATGGGATTTATCACAATCGGACTCAACGCGCTTGACGGCAAGCCAAAAAAAATTGCCGACCTCTTCCGAACGACCAAGCCTTTCTGGGCATTTATCGCCATGTCAACCCTCTATTCGCTCATGGTGCTCATAGGGTCATTTCTTTTGATCTTGCCTGGTATTTATCTTTACGTCATGGGCTCGATGGCCGGTCCTCTACTTCTGGAAAGAAAACTTGGACCGATTGAGGCTATCAAGCAGAGCTTCCGCATCACCAAAGGACATTTTTGGAAGCTTCTGTGGTTCAGCATCGTGCTCACTCTTATAAACATCCTCGGAGTGTTACTACTAGGTGTCGGACTTCTGTTAAGCATGCCAGTTACGCTGATCGCCTTACTATCGGTTTATCGCAAGCTTGCGTCTCACCAAGCGTCATAAATGAACATCGCATCGCCAAAGGAGTAAAACCGATAGCTCATCCTCTTCGCTTCCTCATAAGCGGAGAGGATTTGTTCTCTACCAGCAAACGCGCTCACTAGCGCGATGAGTGTTGATTTTGGCAAATGGAAATTGGTGATGAGTCCATCAATAATTTTGAACTTGAAACCCGGCATGATGAAAAGGTTGAGATCGCCGGTGCGAGCGTAGAGAGAAGGTGGTAAATGGTCAACGGCCACGCCTTCAAGGACTCGAACAACAGTAGTGCCAACTGCAATGATGCGACGGCCTTCGCGCTTGGCGGTGTTAATGCGATCGGCTGTGCCTTGGTCAATCGAAACACACTCTGCGTGCATCTGATGCTCTTCAAGAGTTTCCGTTTGCACAGGACGAAAAGTCCCGAGTCCAACATGCAGGGTGACAAACTCAATCTGCATACCTATCGCCTTGAGCTCGTTGAGCAACCGTTGTGTGAAATGAAATCCTGCCGTCGGCGCCGCAACCGCACCGAGCTCTTTGGCATAAACCGTCTGATATGAGTCGAAGGCCTCTGGACTTTTCCCAACATACGGCGGAATCGGCACTTCTCCATGTTCATCGCAGTAGCGCAACACATCTTCACGTGAACAACCCATGTCCAGAACGACCGTGCCGTCCATGTTTTTTTTAAGAACCTTTATAGGGCTTACCATACCAAGACTTATTTCGCTCCCAACAACCACGCGCTTCCCCGGCTTCACCAACGCCTCCCATTTTCCCGCTTCAATTTCTTTGAGTAAAAAGAGTTCAATCGTATTCTCCCCAGCTCTTCCTTCCAATCGCGCCTTAAACACCTTTGTATTGTTAAATACAAGCACATCTCCAGCACGCAAAAGGCTCGGCAAATCAAAGACGTGCCAATGCCGGACATTACCAGATGTACGATCAAGCACTAAAAGTTTTGCCTGATCTCTAGGCTCAACCGAGTGTTGAGCAATAAACTCTGGCTGGAGGTTGTAATCAAAAAGGCTTACAGAAGTAGGCATAACCGTCTGATTCTAACGGATCGCTTGATTATTTTCTAGAGCCTTGATACCGTGTGCACCGACGACCATCAACTCACGACTCTCGACTCTTTTCGACTATGAAAGCCGCAATCCATCCTGAATATTTTGAAAACACCACGATCACGTGCGGTTGTGGAGCCAAATACACGGTTGGTTCTACGAAAGAAAACCTCCACGTAGAATTATGCGCCGTCTGCCATCCATTCTACACCGGTAAGCAATCGCTTATCGACACGGCTCGCCGTGTCGAGAAGTTCCAAGAGAAGGTTAGCAAACAAACAGGTGCGGCCGCTGGCAAACCTGGCAAGGCTGTAAAAAAGGCACGCCGTGTTGAGAAACGCAAGGCCGCTGGTCCAAAATTCGAGGTCGAGGTAACAAAGTCAGCGCGTATCAAAAAAACTAAACAGGCGTAACACCATCCAAAAGCGCTTAAAATTCCTTAAGCGCTTTTGTGTTTATTTTACGTAGATGGTAGATAGTAGACAATAAATGGTATGAAAATTCTCGAAGAAGTCAATTCAAAACGGGAACAGTTCAAACAGATGGAGTCCAAACTCTCGGATCCTGCGGTGCTTTATGATCCCAAAAAACGAAAAATTATTGGACAACAATATACAGAGCTCAAAACTCTAGTCGAGCTTGGGACAACTTATGAACGCTTGTTAAACGAACTCGAACATACAAAAAAACTGATCAACGATACAGATGCCGATATACGTGAAATGGCACGGGCAGAACTCACGATTCTTGAAAGCGAAATACCACGTGTTGAAAACGCGCTCATGGAGGCCATCGTTCCAGCAGACCCGCTCGACAAAAATGACATCATTGTAGAAATGCGCGCTGGCACTGGCGGTGATGAGGCGGCGCTATTTGTTGCTGAACTCTTTCGCGTGTACAGCCGCTATGCAGAGCGACAGGGATGGAACGCGCACGTGCTCTCCTCAAACCAAAACGATCTTGGTGGATTCAAAGAAATCATTTTCGAAATCAACGGCATAAACGTATATAGTCATTTAAAATTTGAGTCAGGTGTACATCGCGTACAACGCATTCCAGAAACAGAAAAGGCGGGCCGTGTGCACACCTCGACAATCACGGTCGCCGTCCTTCCACAAATTGAAGAAACGGATTACGAAATTGATCCAAAGGAGATCAAAATGGAAGCCACAACGAGCAGTGGACATGGCGGTCAATCCGTGAATACCACCTATTCGGCTGTACGCCTCACCCACATTCCAACTGGTATTACGGTGCAGTGTCAGGATGAACGCTCACAGATGCAAAACAAAGCCAAGGCAATGGACGTTCTGCGCGCGCGTGTCTATGATTTTGAACAGCAGAAAAAAGCGACAGAACGGTCACAAGTGCGTCGCAGTCAAATCGGCACAGGCGAACGTTCAGAAAAAATCCGCACGTACAACTTTCCACAAGATCGCCTGACCGATCATCGTCTAAATGAAAACTTTCATAATCTTCCAAATATTATGGAAGGACAGATTGATGAAATAATCGGCGCGCTAAAAAAAGCAGAACGTGAAACCGCATGACAATCATGGAAGCCCTCTCGTGGGCAAACAATAAACTAAAAATCACCTCTGGCGTCGAGGCTCCTATGCTCGACGCTCAATTACTGCTAGCTCATATTCTTGAGACTTCGAAAACCTACCTTTTCACACACTTTGATCAAGAGTTGCTCGAGAGTCAGCTCGAACGATTTGAGGGACTCATAACCCGACGTCAGCATCATGAGCCGATTGCCTACATTCTTGGCGAAAAAGAATTTTACGGCCGAGTATTTTTAGTGAATCCGTTCGTGCTCATCCCAAGACCTGAAACAGAACTCCTCATTGATATCGCCAAACAGACAGCGCAAGGTGATGATCTTTTGTTCGTTGATGTTGGTACAGGATCGGGGACGGTCGCGGTGACACTCGCGGCCGAAACTGGACGTCCTGTGCTCGCGATTGATACATCACCGCGAGCTCTTTCGGTAGCGGCGCACAATGCGAATCGTCATCAAGTTGATGATCGGATACAATTTTTTGAAGGCTCTCTTATTACTCCTATTGAGCGACAAATGGTCAAGCCGTTGCGTGGAGTTGTCATTTGCGCAAATCTTCCTTACCTCGCCACACGTCAGTGGCAAGGCGCGCCATCGGATGTAAAGGAGTACGAACCGCGTGAAGCCCTCGACGGCGGCGTTGACGGACTCGATCTGTACAGCGCGCTCTTTCGAGAGCTCAACGCACGGCGTACAGATTTTCCAGATCGGCTGGTCGTTATTTTTGAAATTGACCCATCGCAAGCAAAAAGCGCAACAGCACTTGTCAAGCAGTTTTTTTATGAGACCGAAATACATGTTGTCGAGGATCTCGCCAAGAAACCTCGCATTGTTTATGTAGATATTTCGCAAAGGAGAGGTTGACTCGAAATCAAGTTCTGCAAGGGGGTTGTGCTCGAGACGCAGGAACACCGCAAGTCTATTCAATAACCTCAATCCATGTCACACCAGCGTTCATCTTGATTTCGAGCCCTGCTTCATCAAAAAACTTGAGTGGCTTATCTTGCGACTCTTTTTCCCATGTTGCCACGACGGCCGTACCGTCCTGATAAACTTCAGCCGAACCTTCACCAATGGTACGGGTCTCACGCCGCCCAATCGCGTCAATCACAGAAATATCTGTTTTTATCACAATCACATTGTTGACAATAATCTCCGCACCGTCCTCCATGATCATCTGCGATCCGCCCTGAAAACGAACATATGCGTTTAAATCTGAATCGTATTTCCACTCAACAAAATACTCATCCGTGCCGAAATCAACAGTGGCGTTCACAGCCTCATCAACTCGAGATTCAACTAGAGCATCATCTTTAAACTGCCAATACTCATAACTCGGTACCTTGCCTTCCTCAATCATCGTCGCCAGTCCTTTGCCTAGCAGGTCTGTCGAGGTATACACATTATGTGGCGCGTAACGCCAGTACGAACGCCAGAAATATTCATCAAGGTAATATTGATTAAAATCAAAAACCACAGCTACCTCGAGCTCGTCAAGGGCGGCTGGTGATCCTCCAACATGCGCGAAAAGCGCGCTAAACCCACTTGCCCAATCAATAAAATATGGTCGCGCGGAACGAATCGGACCGATTACCTCGACTGATTGATCAGAACTATAGAACGCGACGAAACGTGGTATGCGTCCCTCCGCAAGCGCCTCGATCACTAGAAACGCTTGATCCACACCACGCTGTGGCCATGCGTCAATCGAGTTGTCTATCATGAGCGCGTAGACCCACGGCACATCGAAATCAAATTCAAGCTCGCCATTAGCCGTGGTGGAAAGAGCCTCACCAGTGAGCGGATGGCGCATGAGCTCTGTCTTTGTCGTGGCGAGTGTAACAACATCCGCATACACACCACTGCCCAACACACGCACACCGAACCACACAGCCATGATGAACAAAACACCACCTAAAACGAAAAGCAACGACAGAGTACGATGACTTTGTTTTGAGCGTTTGCTCATGGTTGCTCTTTTTTGGTTTCCTCCTCCGGCACAAGACTCTTCCCATCTTCTGTCTCTTCCTTTCCCTTTTTCTCCACTTCCACTGCCGAGATATCAACGACCACTGCTTCATTGAGTTTGGCAATCTCATCCTCCGAGCGTGGCTCTTCCACCTTGGCCACCATCTCTTCCTGATCATTTTTCACCTGCATCCCTTCTGGAACCTTGATGTCAGACACGTACACAGCATCATCGAAGGCCTTAAGCCCGCTCACATCAACAAGCAGTTCGTGTACAAGAATACCAGGGAGACAACGCACTTCGAGTTCTTCGAGCGTCTGAATGAGCGTTCCACCGAGTTCACGCACCGCAGGCGCATCACCAACAATTTCAATTTTGATCTTCGTGTCAATCTCCTTGTTCATGTTCACCTCAAAAAAATCAACGTGTGTCACATTACCGGCAAGAACGTCGCGCTGTAAATCCTGAATTAGAACTTTCACAGGCACGGCGCTGTCAACCACGAGATCCACAAGCGTGCTTTCACCAGCCTTACGATACACATGTCCAAACTCACGCCCATCAACGCTGACTGGGCGTGGCTCCTTACCACTTCCATACACGATAGCCGGAATTTTACCTTGGGCACGCACCTGAAACGGCTTGCGATTTCCAACTTTCTCGCGCTTGCTCGCTATCAAATTAATCAAATCCATAACATTTTCTCGTAAATTCTGTCGGAATTTAACCAGAATGCGTAAGTAACGTCAAGAGGCTACCTATTTCAAGTTCTTCGTGCACTGAAAGCACATCATCAACCGAAATACGTCGTGAAGCCCGAAATTTGAGCACATCATCATAAGTGAGGTCGGTAACAAGGCCGACCGAGCTCACTCCCACCTTAGTCACGAGCACTAATGCCAATATCGCATTATGGCAATGCACACAGCGCACGTGGACTAGGTGCCTCTCACCGCGCTCGCCCAAAAGTTGCGCTTCCATCGGATGAAATTCAGACTGACACAGCGGACAATATGAGATGAGTCTCATACCATCGTCCCAAAAATTATTTTTTGAAGTCGCCATACTTTCCTCTAGGATACCTTTGAACCACTCCGTACCGCAATGCTCTGCATCAAGCCGACGATCGCAAGACTCATCAGAAGTGAGCTTCCGCCATAGCTCACAAATGGCAAGGCAATTCCGGTGACTGGCAAAAGGCCTAAATTCATACCGACGTTCACGACGACTTGAATGAACAAGATTGCCCCAAATCCAATAAGCAAATAACTCGTGTAGTCATCACGAGAGACTTGCATAAGATGAAAGAGGCGTAAAAATAAAAGCACGAACGCGCCGAGCACAAAAATGACACCGATGAAGCCGAGCTCTTCTGCGATGACAGCAAAAATAAAATCTGTCTGGCTCTCTGGGAGAAATTTGAGTTGGCTTTGCGAACCAAAACCAAGTCCACGGCCAAAAAATTTTCCCGACCCGATCGCGATGATTGCTTGCAGTACGTTATAACCGTGGCCAAGTGGATCACGCGCTGGATCAAAAAAAATCATGATGCGCTCTTTTTGATAATCAGCAAAGAAGAAAAACCATGCTGATAAAGCTGACATGGCCGACAGGACTGAAAGAAAAAGAGCATGGCGTAGCCTGATACCGGCAAAAAATACAAAGACCACCCAGATACCAACAAGAATGGAAGCTGAACCAAAATCAGGTTGCGCGAACACAAGCACGCTCGGAACAATGGTCAGCAGTCCACTCGCAAACAATTCGCGCCAGCCAAACTGACGCCGCGCTTTCTCGCTAAAATATTTTGCCAGAACAAACACAAGCGAGAGTTTCATAAACTCCACCGGTTGAAACGAAAATCCAAAAAGCCTAAACCAGCCTGTCGTACCACGCACTGTTGTGCCGAATAATAGGACGCCAACAAGGAGCAATAACCCGATCAGGTACAAGAGAAAGGCCCAGTTGCGAAACAAACGATAGTTCGACAAAGCCATGAAAACGATAAGGACCACGCCGATCCCAAAAACGACGAGTTGTTTTTGAAAAAATTGTAAATCACCACTTTCCGCGGACAACGCGACAGAATAGATCGCCGCAAGCCCAAATGCCACCAGAACAAACATGGCCCCTAGTTGCACCCAGTCGAATTTGGGCAACATGGCTGTGAGTCGTCCCACAAATTAATCTTTAATGCGAATTCTTTCCCGAACGTCATCCGAGGCCTCACCACTTGGTGGCATAAAAACCGACGCGTCCAAAATATCAATCACTGTTTCCACCTCGGTGCTATTCGAGCTCGGGATTGTTCCAAACCAATTAACCGTGATGGAACGCGCCTCGCCAGCATCAAGACCTGGCACCGTTGTTGTTGTAACACCGACAATGGAACTGTTGCGACGCAAGACTATCACGAATATTGGTTCCCAAAATCCGTAGGCTGTGTTGTTGGTGAGCACAAATGTTGAACGCCCAATCTTCGTACCGTTCAAGTCAACATCGCGTTCATAATCAACTTGCTCAAAAGAAAAATTGAGTCTGTCGTTCGCGAAACTTTCATAATCAGAAATCTCGTGTGTGTCAACACGCGTCCATTTCACGTCGGTGAGAATAATTTGTGCGGTGCGTGGAACGCTCTCAACAGGAACGCCAAGCTGTACAAGCGTCTTCTCTGTCTCACCGGGCAGTAAAAATCCGACGACTGGTTCTGTCTGCACGCCACCATACGAAAAATAATAATTAAACCTGACATACCAATCGGCGTTCGGATTGCTGACAACGCTGTAAAAGTCAGCGCGGTTGTCTGTGAGGCCGAATGCGCCTGTTTCGAGTTCACTAATCCCCTTTGCACCACGATCCTGCGAAATCGGTCGCAAATCGGTTGAGTTGGCAATGATCTCCGCGAGTTGCGCACGCTCCTTGAAAAAATCAAACACGCCGTAGTCTAGGAATGACCATACGAAAATGAGCAGAAGCACCGTGTCCACAAGAAAAAACGTAAGCAGTCCCACACGCCTAGACGTCGGCCGCAGTTTAATCCAAAGCAGGCTCGTCTTATAGAACCGCTCAAACTCTTTTTGTTCTTGATCCACGAAGTTGGGCATAAATTTATTATAACACAAACCATTCCATTTTCGCCTTCCCAATTTACCCAGCTCGTGCTATTCTAAACCCGTTAATTTTGATGTTAGATCTGTGGCAGAGAAGAAAAAGCAGGCAAAGGTGGGCGAATACGGCGCCAAACAAATCACGGTACTTGAGGGGCTCGAGCCAGTCCGCAAGCGCCCAGGCATGTACATCGGCTCAACTGGACCGACCGGACTGCATCACCTCATCTGGGAGGTAGTTGACAACTCGATTGACGAGGCCATGGCCGGCCATGCAAGCAAGGTCATTTTTCGTTTGCTTCCTGGCAATCGCGTGTCGGTTGAGGATGACGGCCGTGGCATTCCAGTTGATCCACATCCGCAGTTCAAGGTTTCGGCACTTGAGCTCGTGCTAACAAAGCTACACGCCGGAGGAAAATTCGGCGGTGAAGGCAGTGGCTACAAAGTCTCTGGCGGTCTGCATGGCGTTGGTGTCTCGGTCGTCAATGCGCTCTCCACATATTTGAGAGCCGAAGTCTCGCGCGATGGCTACGTCTGGAGCCAAGAGTATAAAATTGGCAAGCCAACATCTAAAGTTCATCGTGGCGACAAAACGCGCTCACATGGGACGAAAATTATTTTTGAGCCTGACGCCTCGATCTTCGAGACGGTTGAGTTCAACTTTCAAACTGTGCTCGATCGTTTTCGCCAGCAGGCCTACCTCACCAAGGCCGTCCACTTGATCGCTATTGATGAACGCGGTCCAGAGTCTATCTCCTATGGATTTTACTTTGAGGGCGGCGTTCAGTCGTATGTAAAATTTTTGAATCGCTCTAAAACGGCCAAGCATGAAAATGTTTTCTACGTAAATAGCGAAGACGAAGAGACGCAAATTGCCGTCGAAGTTGGCTTTCAGTATACAGAGGAATATCACGAGGCGGTTTTCTGCTTCACCAACAACATCATCAACCCGGAAGGTGGCGCACACTTGGTAGGATTCCGAACGGCGCTAACACGCGAACTGAATAATTATGCGCGCACCAAAGGTTACATCAAGGAGAAGGATACAAATTTGACTGGTGAGGACGTGCGCGAGGGCCTCACGGCTGTCATCAGTATAAAGATGCAGGACCCACAGTTTGAAGGGCAAACAAAAGGAAAACTTGGGACTCCACAAGCTCGCACTAGTGTAGAGTCAATCTTTGGAGAAGCGCTCAAAATTTTTCTTGAGGAGCATCCGCGCGATGGCGAGGCTGTCATTGCAAAATGCGTACTCGCTTCAAGAGCTCGCGCCGCGGCTCGCGCCGCTCGTGAAACCGTTCTGCGCAAAGGCATGCTAGAGGGTCTCACGCTTCCCGGTAAACTCGCGGATTGTTCGAGCAAGGATGCCTCTACAAGCGAACTCTACATAGTGGAGGGCGACAGCGCTGGTGGTTCGGCCAAACAAGGACGCAATCGTCACTTCCAAGCAATTCTTCCGTTGCGTGGAAAAATTTTGAATGTGGAGCGCGCGCGCCTCGACAAGATGCTATCCAACAACGAACTCAAAAACCTAATCATCGCGCTCGGAACAAATATCGGCGAGCAATTTGATATCACATCATTGCGTTATCATCGTGTTGTGATCATGACCGATGCGGACGTTGATGGCGCGCACATCCGTACGCTATTACTTACGATTTTTTTTCGCCACTTCCCAGAACTCATTCGCAATGGCTACATATATATTGCCAAGCCTCCACTTTTCCGTATTCAAGTTGGTAAACAGGTACGCTATGCGTTTTCCGATGAGGAAAAAGGCGAGATCGTGACAGAGCTGACGGCCGGAAAAATTGAAGTGGTTGACGAGGAAGTAATCGAATCTGGTGGCGTGAAAGTCAACATTCAACGCTACAAGGGTTTAGGTGAGATGAATCCAGAACAGCTCTGGGACACAACCATGAATCCAGAGACGCGCACTATGGAGCGAGTGACTGTGGACGACGCCGAAGCAGCCGATCAGCTGTTTGATGTGTTAATGGGAGCGGACGTAGCTCCACGCAAGCGCTTCATCCAAACTCATGCAAAAAACGTACAAAACCTCGATATTTAGAACGGCCGGGGCCACGGTGCCTCGCCTGTGGAAGACTCATTTGCTTTTTTTTGCTCATTTGAGTATCATTCCCGCAGATTCAGACCCCCTCCGGGGGTTTTTAGATAACAAAAAGCTATGAATGTTGTAGCAACCTCCATCAAGCGCCTTGTCTCATACTTCCGTGATGTGCGTGAAGAGATGCAAAAAGTCACATGGCCGTCGAAGCAACAGGCGACCCGCTACTCACTCATCGTCGTAGGAGTGTCTACCATCGTAGCAATTTTCTTCATTGTCCTTGATCAACTCTTTAACCTCGGACTCGAGCAACTCTTGAGCATCTAACTTATGCCTAAACAGGATCCACAAATTGGCCGTCGCTGGTACGCTATCCACACCTACTCTGGATACGAAGACAACGTTGCGCAAAACTTGCGCCAGCGTATTGACTCAATGGACATGGAGGATAAAATTTTCAGTATCCTCGTGCCAAAGGAAAAAAAAATAAAAATAAAAAATGGTAAACGTCGCGTCGTCGAAGAAAAAATTTTTCCGGGCTATGTACTTGTCGAGATGTTGGTGACAGATGACAGCTGGTACGTCGTGCGCAATACACCAAACGTGACGGGTTTCATCGGCGCTGGCACTACTCCAACACCAGTCGCACAAGAAGAGATCGAGGCCCTGCAGAAACGTATGGGCGTGAACGAGCCGGAGTATAAACTCGACGCCCAAGTAGGAGACCAAGTTTCTATCGTTGATGGACCGTTCAAAAACTTTCAAGGAAAGGTTTCAGAAGTGGACGAGGCACGCGGTAAGGTCAAGGTTCTCGTAAACATGTTCGGTCGCGAGACGCCTATTGAACTCGACTTCCTGCAAATCAAAAAGATTTAATCTATGGCAAAAAAACTCATCACTCAAATTAAACTTCAGATTCCAGCTGGTGCAGCAACGCCAGCACCGCCGGTTGGTCCGGCTCTTGGTCAGCACGGACTCAACATTGGAGATTTCGTAAAGCGTTTTAACGAAGCCTCTTCCGAACGTCGCGGAGAGATCGTGCCAGTCATCATCAGCGTATACGAAGACCGCACGTTCGACTTCATCATGAAGGTCGCGCCGGCTTCGGGTCTTATCAAAAAAGCAGCCAAGATCGAGAAAGGATCCGGTAAGCCGTTGACAGAGAAGGTCGCTACAATTACCAGCGCCCAGTTGCGCGAAATAGCCGAGAAAAAAATGCCTGATCTCAACACCAAGGATGTCGAGCAGGCGATGAAGATCATCGCCGGCACCGCGCGTCAGATGGGAGTAGAAATAAATGGCTAAAAGCTAAAAAAATATGGAGAAACAATCAACCGCGTTTATCCTGCGCCTGTACTTCGCCGTAGTTTCTACCATCACATTGTTCACTATGATGTTTGCCGGAGTCGAACTGTTGACCATTGGACTCAAGACCTACGTAATTACCGCTGCAGATCAGCCAGATTGGATTGAGAGCTGTACAGGGACAGGTGGTTTAAAACAAACTGCCGAACCGGTTGCTGTAGTAGATGGAGAAGATGCGCCGACGGAAGAAGAGCTCAAAGCACAGTGCGCGGATCGCAACGCCAACTCGCTCGAGAATTACAAGCGCACGAAAGCGAGCAATGCCGTACGAAATCTAGCGATGCTGATCGTCGCTGTTCCGCTCTTCGTTGTCCACTTCCGCGTGCTGTACCGCGATTGGATGGCCCTACATAAAGAATAAATCTACTCGTTAGAAACAGAGCCTGTGGGAGGGTCATAAGATCCACTAAAACCACAAAAAATATGACCAGCAAACGATTTAAGGAGGCCAAGACCCAGATTGACCCAAAAATGACGTACACTATCGAAGAGGCGCTGAAACTTGCCAAGGAAACTTCTAAAATAAAATTTGATGCGTCCATTGATGTGCATTGCAGACTTGGGATTGATCCAAAAAAAAGCGAGGAAGCGATTCGCTCAACGATCACCCTCCCACACTCCTCTGGAAAAACGAAGCGTGTAATTGCATTCGTTGAAGCAGAAAAAGAAGCCGAGGCAAAAATGGCTGGAGCGGACATTGTCGGCGGTGAAGATCTCATTAATGAAATCGCGAGCAAAGGCAAAATAGACTTTGATGTCGCGGTAGCCACACCCGGAATGATGGCAAAACTCGCCAAAGCCGCAAAAATTTTGGGTCCAAGAGGGCTCATGCCAAACCCCAAAACCGATACGGTTGGTTTACAGATTGCAAAAATTATTACCGAACAAAAAGCTGGTAAGTTGAGTTTCAAAAACGACGACACAGGAAACGTCCATGTGACGATCGGTCGCGTGTCAATGGATGTCGCGCATCTTGTAGAGAACTTCAATGCTTATATAGAGGCACTCAAAAAAACTAGGCGTCCGTCGTCCAAAGGCATTTTCATCCCAAGCTGTACGATTGTCGCGACCATGGGACCGGCGATTCGTGTGACCGTGACATAACCTTTTTATGTCCATCGAACAATTCAAGGGCGCGCTAGCGATTCAGCACATTCGTGAACTCATGCATGCTGACCATATTCGCGAGGCGCAGGAGGAGCACCTACAACCATCGTCAATTGATCTATCCGTGAGTGGCGAAATTTACCGAATGCGTGGAACGTTTCTTCCACGCCCGGGCGAAAAAATTCGCGACATTTTAAAAAACGGAATTTTATTTCCCGTAAGTTTGAATCAACCTCTGGAGCTCAACGGTATTTATTTGATTCGCTTGAACGAGCTGTTAAATTTGCCAAGCAACATTTACGCCATGACCAACAACAAAAGTTCCAGTGGACGCATCAATTTGCAAACGCGATTGATCGTCAACAGCGTTTCCTCGTTTGATTATGTGCCACGTGGCTACAACGGCGAGCTGTGGCTCGAAGTGATTCCAAAATCCTTCCCAGTCAAACTCGCCTACGCCGAGCGTTTGAACCAAATGCGTTTTTTCACACATGATCCGCGCTTGAGTGATGAGGAACTGCGTCGCTTCAACGATCAGTACGGTTTTCTTCGTGGCGTCAATAAGGAAGCGCTTCCGATCACGGAGGCGAAAGGACATAAAGGCCTCACGATGAGTATTGATCTTGTAAGCGAGGACATCATTGGTTACCGATGTACACCGACGTCGAGTCGTGTGCTTGAATACAGCCGTCGTGACTATAAACCACTCGAATTTTTTGAGCCGATTCATCAACCAAAAGATGGAAATCTGATCATGCGCCGTGGAGAGTTTTATATTTTCGCGACAAAAGAAGGTATTCGCGTACCAAAGGAATTTGCTGTCGAGATGATGGCCTACGATGTTTCGAAGGGTGAGTTTCGCTCACACTACGCCGGCTTCTTTGACCCAGGGTGGGGTTATGGCACAAATGGCGAAACGCTTGGCACACCAGCCGTGCTCGAAGTGTTCACCCATGACAACGACTTTGTCTTGCGCGACGGCCAGCCAATTTGTCAGATGGTCTATGAACATCTCACCGCGCCCGCAGAGGTCTGCTATGGCGACGCGCGTTTGACGAACAACTACTATACTCAACACGGGCCAAGGCTTTCAAAACATTTTAAGATGAGCTAAAATCAACTTTTAATATTTGACAAAGTATGAAAGTTATGTTACTGTAGAATTCTATGAACAAAACCTATACTATTTCCTTTAACCAAACCTTGGCTAAAGATGTCGAAAAAGAGATGCGTCACGGAAAATTTGAGAACACTAGCGAATTTTTTCGTCATATCTACCGAAAATACACGAATCATCGTGAGCCGTTTATTATTGAACGCGTTTTGCCAAACGACTCAGACTACAAACGCTCAAAAGCAATCAAAGCCAAAGGGCGATACACTCCTCTCGACCAATTTCTCGATAAACTCAGTTAATCACACCTATGTTTCAGGTGTTTATTTCCGACGAGGCGAGAGATTTCGTTTTACGACTTCCTAGTGAAGCCCAACAAAAAATAAAAGGAATCTTTCGCGATTTGCAACTTTACCCCGACACCAAACATCTACACATGAAAAAACTGACCGGAATGGATGTCTTTAGAATTCGGATCGGAAACTACCGTATGCTTTGTGAAATTGACGGAAAAACTCAACGAGTTGACATCAACAAAATTGATGACCGCAAAGAAGCTCACCGCTAAACCACCCCCCTTAGGACAACTCTCACTTAGCTACTTACTCAACAGAAAAGATATTCTCGTTGTGGATTTTGTAATCATTAGGACCATCTAAGTCTCCGCGTACATAGACGTTCGACTTCCCTTCATGTTGCGCTCGCCATTTTTCGTATGGAGGACGCAAAGGATACCCATTGTTCTTCTCACCACTCTTCCAGGCCGCCTCAGGAATTCCTTGTTGTTTCAACATGGCCTGCTCTACCATTTTTCGCACAAACGCCGGGTCCGTTTTCATTAACTCCATGGGCTCCAGTGCCTCCTGTTTTCCTCCCGCGACCTTTTCCGAATGCATGACGGTTCTTGTCCCCGTTTTATCAGGCACGGTACGTTTTTCTTTCTGTCCAAGCATTCCAGCCAATCCGGATTTAGCCACCTCCACTTCCCTATATTCAACCACGTCTTCTTGAACGCGATTAAAATCAACGACTTCGTTAATCCCTAATGGATTAAGAATCTTTCTAATGTCAGATTCCTTTGATCCACCAGATGCCTTCTGAAATGACGGTTCGACCGAAAATCTTGCTTCGCTACCAAACTTCTTATCGACATGTGTTTGCAGTCCGGTATATCCTTTCCCAAGCACCTCACTTCTGAGTGAAGTATGCATCTGTGATGCCCCATCACGCAAAATAGCATCCAACACTTCCTTCTCAATTTTCTCACGTTCGATGACACCAGGATCAAGTGTTTCTTTGACCGATGCACGTGCCTTATCAACGGCTTTTATTTTTTCCGTCTGCTCCTTCTGTTTCTTTTCAGCTGGTTCTAGGATATCGACAAGGCGTTCGAGACGATACAACCCGATGTCCAGACGATTGCGTACGGCGGCTAAAAGTGAGCGGGATAATTTCCCTTCGTCAACTTGTGATTGTAACTCTGTGATTTTAGCTTCCAACCGCCCTCGCCATTTATCAATGGACGAAATCAAATTTTGACGAAGAGTTGAGGAATCCGTATCGCTCTGAATCGCCATGAGGTCATCAGCCATCTCACTGCCAAGTTCCTTAAGACCAGAATGTTTCAAGATTTCCGGACCTGCGAAAGCGTTTCGTGATAATTCAATGATTTTTGTTGATTCACGCGGTGCCTCCCGCCCTACCTGTGAATAAACCTTATCGGCCATTGCCATATAGGCAGCTCAAGCCTCGGCTTTGGAGACCATATCTGCATTCGCGGATTCAGGCGCATAACGCATCGTCGCACTAAATTCTTCCATCAAGGCAACTTTGTCCTTCGCGTCCATTTGTGAAAGAAGTTCCGGAGCTTCTTCAAATGACTTTAGAGTCTCCTGCAAATCTGTATAGAAAGTCTGATTTGCATGATCTGTCGACTTCGCAAGCATCTCCTTAACATACGCATTAACGGGGTCCATCGAACCATCCCGGTTGGATGTAGTTTGCACATCGGCCGGATTTGTTTTCTTCGTTGGATCTTCTCGATGTTGCTCAGCCATATATTTAAGTATACCTTAAACAAGTCCTCTCTCAATCGCTTTTTGCGATTGACGAGCCTCGGCGTCGGCGCGAGACCACAGATAATCGTCGAAGTCGACGAATTTCAACAAACCAGAATCCTTGAGCCATGGAGCTTTTTCAAAAAGTCCTGTGGCAATTTTTTGGCAGACACGACGATAGTTCGGATGACCTTGTGGGACGGTGCGGATTTCCAGCAAATGCTGAGCCTCGCGGAAGTTCATCCCGAACCAGAAACGGATTTTGTGGCCAAATAAAACAACATACTCGGCCATGGAAGCCCCAAGGCTCTTATAAATTTGATCATAAAGTGCGCGAACTTCTGCTTCGAGTGTGCGGCAAGCGTCACCCATCCCAATTGTTTCAATGTCAGTCGGAACGGTGAATCCAAGGTGTGGGTTTGGTCGTTGCCACTGTAGCGTACACATGCGATGACGATGGAGATCACGAAAAATGCCAAAATCTGTGACGATTTCAGCATTGATGTCGTAGCCGTGCTCGAAGCCGCGCGGCGAACGGTCGCGACGCGTTTTGCGATCGCCAACCGCGTGCTGGAGGAGCGTCGAGATTTGATCGGCTGGGAGGGTTTGCAATTTGGCGACAAGATCGGTGTAAGCGCAGTTAACGTAAGGGAAATAAACAGCAGCGAGCAAGTGATGCAGAGCCTCGGGCTCGTTCGAAAGCAAGCGGGGAATGCTATGCACTCGCACTTCTTCGCCGTCTGCACTCGCCTTTATCCATTCCGGCGCAACGGAAGCAATGTCCGCTCGAATCGCGACGTCCGTTGCAATCCAAAACTTCTCCCCCTCAGGACTCGCTCGTTTCACATATTTCGGTACAACCTTATTAAGCGTCTCGTGCATACGCTTGGCGATATCAATAAACTCCGGTCTGCCTGACGAATACAAGCGTTTCAACAAATGCTCAAATGTGCGGCCGTTAGCCACCATCGCCAAGTTGGTCAACGTCGCCGCCGGCAACATGATGCGAGCGGTGTCACAGGCTTTGGTGCGAATGTCAAAAGTGTAAGTGCGCTTGAATTCTTTTTTCTGCTTGTCATCGTCAAGCTGATCCAATCGATACTTGGTCGGATCATTTGGTTTGATAGCATACTCCGTTGCCCCCATCGGCTTGAGCGTTTTGTAATACTCCTGAAGCTTGTCAGCCAAATCCGCATACAACGCAAAGCAACGGTCCATCAATTCCACATAACGAGCGGCGTGCGGTGAAGCCATGATTTTTGGCTCACGATAGTAAAACCAATTCCCCGTGACGGGATCGCGCTCGGTGTACAACACGTAGCGACTGGATTGCTCAATGAAAGCGCCGAGACGTCGATCTTCGATCGCTTTTGCAGCCAAGTTAGAAACCGAGTTGAACAACACCGTGGCCCACTCAAGCTCTTGCACGGAATCGTCGCCGTACTGAATCAAGATACGCTCGATGAGTTGCTCGAGCTTCCCTTCTCGTAATCCTCCAATGGCAACTCCAAGTTCTTTTGCCTCTGCTTCATCTGTCACGAGAAACTCTTTTACGAGGACGTCAATCACAGTTCCAGGCGCACGGGATTGGCGAGCAAGCATGGCACCCACCAATCCAGAGAGCTTTCGTCCATCAATCGCTGTGATATTGCTTTGTGGCGAAAGAAAGTATGGTCGAGCAAACTCAAAAATGCTTTCCAAAATAAACGACCGGTACGGCAAAATTTGTCCATCCCCACACGCCACCATCCGCTCCCCTGTCTCAGAATTATCAAAAACCACACAGCGATCTTCTGATCGAACTTTGGCGTAAGTTTTGACATTCATAGTGTCCCCACTGTACAGAAGCGAGCCGTCTGTCGCCAGTGGATAAGATGGGGTAAAATGTGCCGATATGAAGTTGGCCATAAAACGCCTCGTTCCTGAAGCGCTGTTACCGGAGTACAAAACCCCAGGAGCGGCGGCCTTTGACTTGGCGACGATCGAAACCAAGGTTCTGGCCACCGGCGAGATTTACCGCTTTCGCACCGGACTCATTTTTTGCATCCCCAAAGACCATTTCATGCTCGTCGCCTCTCGCTCATCAAACGCCCCAAAACGAGGCTTCAGCATGGCAAACGGGATCGGCATAATAGATTCGGATTATTGCGGGGAGAATGATGAAATTCTGCTCACTGTCCAAAATATCACTGATAACCCTATAACGATTACTGCCGGCGAACGCATCGCTCAAGCCATGATCCTTCCGATATCGCGCGTCGAGATGCTAGAGGTCTCAAAAACTGGAGCTGTTGACCGCGGAGGATTTGGTTCGACTGGAATAGCTTAATTTTGGTATACTTAATATGTTCATCATGGTTGATGGAATTGATGGAAGTGGTAAACGCACGATCGTTGAGGCGATGCGCGAGGCCATGGAGTCAAAAGGTAAAAAGTGTTTTGACGTTGGTGAGTGGTGCAAACTGCATCATGAGCTCCCAACGGCCGAGCAGATGCGTGAAGCGAGCGTCATCATTGGCGTCGAGCCCACCTACGCATGGACGGGTGCGGCGATCCGTTATGAGATGGTGCGCGAAGGTCGAGAGTACCACCCGCGCGATATCGCCAATGCCTTTGCTCTGGATCGCCTCGTGCTCTACAAGCGTTGCTATCTGCCAGCACTTGAACGCGGAGCAACGGTCCTTGCAGAACGTGGCGTGAGCTCATCTATTATCTATCAACCTGCGGCAGATGCCAGCATCACTCTGGAAGAAATTCTTTCACTCACCGGCAACGCCATGGCTATGCGACACGCCCCTGACCATCTGATCGTCGCCTCGCTCGACCCGATCATTGCCATGGACCGACTGACACGGCGCGCGAACAAGCAAGATGAACACATTTATGAAAAAGAAGCCTTCTTGCGCCTGCTGAACGAACGCTACACCAGCGACTGGTTTCGTGAACTCTTCACCTCACATGGCACTAAACTTCATTTCCTCAATTCAAATAAAACGATCAATGACGTACGATCTGACGCAAAAATATTATGCTTATCTCTGTTGGAGAAATAATTGACCGATCGTGGCACCACTACACCAAACATTTCGTTGAGCTCATGAGTGTGGCGTCTTGGCTTTTACTCGTAGCGATCATAAATATTGTGGCGACATGGCTGTACCCAGCCTCCTCCTACGGCATCGCTCAAGTGCTCTCGACAAGCGAACGACTTGGTGTTGTCTTATACTCTGTCACTTTTTTGATTGTCACTCCTATCATCTCCATTTGGGTTTTTAATACGACGACGCGTCTTATTGATCGCGAGATGCAAGGTAAAGCGATTTCCTTGCGTGAGGTCTCGCGCGAAGGATGGCATTTTTTCTTTGCTCGCATTCTTGTCGGGTTCTTGGTGGCCTTGTCAGTCGTGGCAACATCTTTACTCACGGTTCCAGGCTTCTTTTTATCCATTTTAGGAAATTCGATTGCGCCGGTGCTCGCCATTCCAGGTTCAATTCTATTCATCCTCGGCCTGTTTGGCGCCGTAGTGATCGGCACGATCCTTGCTATTCGACTCTTCTTTTCCGCCTACCAACTCCTTCTTGAAGACAAACATGGTCGTCAGGCTCTACGCGCAAGCTGGAAACTCACCCAAGATCGCGGATGGGCTACCTTCTGGCGCATGGTTCTGCCAAAAGTGATTTTCTTTTTTGGCATCTTCACCATTCAGCTCTTTCTAGTATATCTGCTAAAAATATTTGCAACGAATCTTGCGGGACTCAATTTTGAACTCGGAGTACGCATTTATGCGATCGGCAGTACGACGATTTTCCTTGTGCTCTACGCGTTGGTAAATCCACTCATTATGAGTGCCGATTACCTGCTTTTCCGCAGTCTGCAAGAGCAGGAGCTCTGAAAAAAGATCTTAACAAAAATATGCCGGCGCTCGCGTCTGTCACAGAACTGTTAATCCTTTCGTTCCTGCTGTACCGACGCTCGGCAGGTGTTTTGATTGGTTACAGCTCATGGCTGTTGTTGCCACTTGCGACGTCATACGTCATTCTGGTAGCGATTCCGAGTGGAACAGTTAGCTCTGTCCTGCTAGTGCTCGTCAATATAATTTTGTTCGTGCTCTCTATCTGGATAAGTGTCGCGCTTATGATTGTCACGGCCAACTTCATTCTGGGACAACAGATTACGTCCGACCATGTCGCGCAGACAGCAAAAAAACACCTCTGGCCGGCCATTATCGTCATCGTGCTCGTAACCATAATCAAGCTCATCGGTTTTTTACTCTTGCTCATCCCTGGTATCATCGTCAGCGTCTGGTACGCCTTTGCGCAAGCCGAGGTTGTACTTGACGGCAAGCGTTGGCTAGACGCACTTTCCGCGAGCCGAGACTTGTCGCGTGGGCGCTTTTGGAATGTCTTGTGGCGGCTGCTTGGCGGTGCCCTTTTGCTTGTTGGGCTCTATCTGTTTGTGGTGAGTTTGCTCGCCAATGCGCTCATATTCATTGGAGTTCATCAAATCGGAGTTGATCTTCTAACGAGCACCATTTCTGTCCTCTACCTTCCCATCATCATCATCTATTCAGTCGGACTATACCTCGACTTGAAACGTACATATGCCTCTCATCCCAATCATTGGTCTTGAAATCCACATACAATTGAAAACAAACTCCAAGATGTTCTGCGGTTGTCCTGTGAACGAGACAGAAACTCCTAACACGAATGTCTGTCCAGTTTGCTTGGGACACCCCGGCGTTTTACCTGTGCCAAATGAGCAGGCTGTCCGCTTTGCTGTCCTGCTTGGCCAAGCGATTGAAGGAACTGTAGCGGAAAATTCAAAGTTTGATCGAAAAAATTATTTTTACCCAGACTTGCCAAAGGGCTATCAAATCTCACAATTTGACATGCCTGTAATTTCGGGTGGACATTTGGACGTGAGCGTGCCGGGGGGAGCTCGAGATCGCATCCGTGTTAGATTTGTGCGAGCTCACTTGGAAGAAGACGCGGCAAAAAACACGCATGTTGATGGATTTTCGTTTGTGGATTTTAATCGTGGTGGCACGCCATTGCTAGAATGTGTGACCGAGCCTGACTTGCGGTCAGCAGAAGAAGCAAAAATCTTTTTGCAAGAATTGCGTCTACTAATCCGCACGCTCGGTGTGAGCGAAGGTGATATGGAAAGAGGTCAACTACGTTGCGACGCTAATATTTCGTTGCGCGAGGTAGATGAAAAAGGCGCTATCGTTGGATTGATGCTGAACCCGAAGACAGAAGTCAAGAACATCAACTCATTCCGTAACGTCGAACGCGCGCTTTTGTATGAGATCCAACGCCAAACAAAATTATGGGAAGAAAGCGGAGCGCCACAAGCGACTACTACGCGTGGTTGGGACGACATCAAACAACGCACGGTATTACAACGGATTAAGGAAGACTCGGCAGACTATCGCTACTTTCCAGAGCCGGATATTCCACCGCTATCGCTAGTCGAAATCTCGCGGAAAATACTCCAGCTTATGCCAGAGCTTCCGGAAGCAAAACGATTTCGCTTCCAAGAAGAGTATGGCTTTGGGAATGCCGATGTGCGCCACCTCACCGATGACGCGACGATGGCGGTATTTACAGAGCAGGTAATGTCCGAACTCTCGGAATGGACTGGGGAAGAGGTGCACGGCAAGATGGCAAAACTCGTTGCAAGTTGGCTCATCAACAAACTCGGCGGACTTCATGAAAAAATCTCGGCGGAAAATTTTGCCGAACTCATGAAGCTGTTGGCAGAAAATAAAGTGACAGGTCGCTCGGCGCTAACAATTCTGGAAGAGATGAAGGCGAGCGGAAAAGACCCAAGCCAAGTCATGGAAGACGCCGGCCTCGGACGCATGGATAATGAAACCGTGCTTGCGGAAATCGTTGATCGTGTGCTTGAAGCAAATCCAACAGAGGTGGAACGATACAAAAATGGCGAAAAAAAACTCGCCAAATTCTTTATCGGCATGATTATAAGGGAGACTGAAGGAAATGCGGATCCAGAAACGGCGTCACGGATTCTACACGACCGTCTGTCCAAATAATTCTCGGATCTCGCTTGAACCATGTCGTCTGTCTCTTGGCAAGATGGCGTGTTTCTTTTTTGATTGCGTCAAGATTTGTGTGACGATAACCGATTCCGCTCAAAGCCGGAGCGTCTGCACCATACAGAGCGCGGAGTCGCTCGACTTCCTCGATCAAACCATTCTTGAACATTTCCTCAACGCGCGCGTTGATCTTGCGCTCCAGCTCTTTTATTGGCACATCAATCCCGATTTTTGTCGCCTCATATTTCGGTTGGCCTTTCTGCCGCATGACCGCCAGCGTCTTCCTTGTCGTCGCGAGCACTTCGAGTGCACGAATAACGCGCCGTTTGTTTTTGATGTCCACCACGTTGCCACCATCGGGATCAAGATCGAGCAACCTTTTTTGAAGATCATCAAGCGACAATGTCTCAAACTCGGCGCGAAGTTCTGAATTCGGCGGCACGGACGGCAAGTCGAGGTTATCCACGATCGCATCAATCCAAAGCCTTGTCCCGCCAACAAGAATCGGCAGATGCCCTCGTGCCAAAATCTCCGCAATCTTTTTTTCTGCGTAAGCTTTAAACTCCGCGATCGAATATTTTTCGTCTGGATCAACGAAATCAAGACCCCAGTGCGCAATTCCCTGCCTGTCCTTAACTTTCGCCGTACCAATATCCATTCCTCGATATACGGTGCGCGAATCAACGCACAAAACCTCGCCTTTGTAACGCTTGGCGAGATTTATGGCAAGCTGTGTCTTTCCACTCGCGGTGGGGCCGACGATAACCAGAATTCTAGATAGCATGTTTTTTGAGTTCTACAATCAGTGCCGTTCTGTCAAGATCCAACGCTTCCTCTTGTCCAAACACACGAACGTTGAATGGCTCACCACCGACCTCTTTGTCGCCAATCACAAGCGTCCACGGAATCTTCTCGCCTGCCGATCGTCGAATTTTCGCTCCCACTTTATCTCCGGAATCATCGAGATCAACTCGCACATCGAGCTCAACGAGCTCGCCTTTAAGCTTCTCGCAAAATGCCAAATGCGCTTCCCCAACCGGCGCGAGCCGAACTTGCACCGGCGCGAGCCACAATGGAAATGCTCCGGCATAATGTTCGATAAGTACGCTCATAAAACGTTCGAGCGAACCACTAATCGCGCGATGCACCATCACAGGCCGTTTTTTTGTACCATCAGCGTCCGCATATTCAAGTTCAAACCGCTCTGGCAAATTAAAGTCGAGCTGAATCGTTGCTAACTGCCATTCGCGCCCAATCGCATCCTTGGCAATAAAGTCTATCTTCGGACCATAAAAGGCCGCCTCGCCAACACCGACCTCATACTCTTTTTTAAGGCCATCAAGCACATTACGCAATATGCCAACCGACGTCTCCCACGTTTCATTTGAACCCAAATATTTTTCCATATACTTCGGGTCATGCACCGAAAGACGAATGCGCAACGGCATATCAAACTTGGCATAAAACTGTGTGATGATCTCGTAAATATTCAGCGCCTCTTGCTTCACCTGTTCAAGCGTGCAAAAAATATGCGCGTCATCTTGGGTGATAGAACGTACTCGAGAGAGACCTGCAAGCTGTCCAGTGTTCTCATCACGATACACTTTTGTCACTTCGCTATAGCGAATCGGCAGGTCACGATAGGATCGCGGTCGCGAGGCGTAAATCTGGGTGTGATGCGGACAATTCATCGGTTTCATGATGAACTCATCATCAGATTTTTTGCTACTGACGTGAAAAATATCATCAGCAAACTTTTCGTAGTGGCCACTTGTTTTGTAGAGATCAACTTTTGCCATGTGTGGAATATCCACTCGACTATAACCGTAAGGCTTCATGAGCTTCGACACAAAATCCTCAAGTAATTTACGGACAATCGTTCCCTTTGGCGTGAACAACGGGAGCCCGGAACCAACGAGCGGTGAAAACGCAAACAAATCGAGCTCTTGTCCAAGCTTTCGATGGTCGCGCTTCTTGGCTTCCTCGATCATGATCAAATACGCGTCGAGCTCATCTTGCGTCGCAAACGCCACACCATAAATACGTGTGAGCTGTGGATTTTTTTCATCCCCGCGCCAGTAAGCGCCAGCGAGTTTGGTGAGTTTGAACGCGCCTGATATCTCACTTGTGTTGGCAACGTGCGGACCTCGACAGAGATCCACAAAATCGCCTGTGTAGTAAACCGAAGCAACGTCTGGTTTAGCAGTATCAATATCCATCGCCTCCTCCGGATTTACCTTGGTCGTTCCCTTCTCTTTGAGATCCTGCAGGAGCTCAACCTTAAAATCCTGATGCACTTTTTTAAAAAACGCAATCGCCTCATCAATGGACATCTCCTCACGACGGAACGTGTCCTTGCGTTTCAAAATCTCATGCATCTTGGCCTCGATCGCTGGAAGTACATCCTCACTAATCACTTCCGGAAAAGCGATATCATAAAAAAAGCCGTTCTCAATAACAGGCCCAACACCGAGCTTGACGCTCGGATACAGCTCCATAACAGCCTTGGCAAGAACGTGCGCGGTCGAATGCCGTATGGTGAACAAAGTATCTTCAGACATAAAAAATCAAAAATCAGCTACCTTTATTTGGCAGCAATGGAATCTTCTTCGACAATTTCCGCACCTAAAACACTCTCCGCTTGAGCACGAACACTCTCAACCAAAACGTCAAATTTAACTTTATCAAAAGTTGTTGCTCCTGCCGGAGAGTCATCCAATCGTTTTTTCATTAAATCTTCAGAGGCCCGATATAACTGCGAAACTCTAGCTTCAGAGACACCAAGTACTTGGCCTATTTTTTTTAAGGTTAATCCAAGGACCGACCGCATAATAACAACTTGTTGATCACGTTCAGTCAAACCACGCAAAGCCATCAATAATCCTTTCGTGCGTTCGTTCTCCATCAGCAAATCTTCTGGAGTTTGTTCTGTCGCAATAACTCTTGATGGTTCTCCATTAACCGGCGACAAATCTTCCGAGTAAACTTCTTTGACTACACCATAATTTGAGTTCCCTTTTCTCCCAATTCTTTTACGACTTAAATCAATCGCCTTTTTTTTTGCAATGCCGAGCAACCATGCCCCAAAAGTTTCCGGATGAGACCAGTCGAATTTATCTATGGATCCAAATACCCCAAAAAAAGTCTCTTGAGATAAATCATCCACTGTGCTTTCATCAATTTTTGATCCAAACAGATTACGAATTTGCGACCGCACCATAGGCTCAAACATTTTTTGCACTTGAGCCCACGCTAAATTACGCGACCGATCGTCTACCGCCGCCAAATACTGCCTTACCACTTTGGTTTCAGCTTGGCGCCGCATTTCAAATCCGCGATCTATACCCAATTCAGTCCCAAAAACCATAATTACGCCTTGATTAGGCAACAAATCTAATTATCCACATGGCTTGTTAATTATAACATAAGTTTAGCTCTAAAATGCAAAAAAAGTTAAGTAGGACGCACACGACTCTATTATTCGAGGGCGTAATACTCCTCCATGGTTTCGTAAACCCCTCGTTGCGATGTCCATTCCACCAAGCCATCCTCGACCAGCTCTTGCATGGCTGAAAAAAAGGCGTGCAGAAACGCGTCATTTTCATTATCAAAGGACGTGGTCGCAAAATTAAAAGTGATCTTTGCTGGCCGTGCCCTGTCATCATTCAAAGCAAACTCACGCACAAACTCGACCGCCGTAGTCACATCGTCTTGAGTAAATGGACAAACATTGCGCGGACAATCAGTTTGTTGACGCAACGACCAATCGCCGATTTCGGCTAGGTTCTCGATCCGTCCCAATGCGCCTCCACTCATAAGCAATTCTCCATCAGGGTCTTCGTCAAACCCAAGCGCGCCAATACGAAATGGGTGAAAATGCTGATCAATGTTTTGTGGCGCGGGATCGTGGAAATATTCGTCCATAATCGCCTTATCGGTCCACCCATCTGGCCTCGCAGAAAGTGGCAATGCTAAATAATGGTAGCCTACCCCACCGTCAATGTAGGCAAGCCCAGCGCCAACCGCGCCAGCGTACCAATCGCTATAACCACCACCGCCCGAGCAACCGAGGTTATTCTCCTCCCCAACCAACGCGTCAACCAGTGTCGTGCGTCGCAGAAACTCTGCGACCATTTCAACCGCCGTAAAACGCGTCTTCGGGGCGATGTCGCAATGCGTGCCAACTCCATGTCCGCGCGCCAGCACCTCGGAAAGCAGATTGTCATTAAAACGCTCCATACCGAGAGCCATGGGAATCTCACTCTCAATGGTCAGCACCGCGCCATATTCTTCGGCAATATCCATGCCGTGGCGCACGAGGCTGGCTTGACGATTAAAAAAAACTTCGTTACTCGACGCCTCGATCCAACTACCCTCAAGATGAGTCGTGGTCGTGATGTAGACTGGCCACTTGCGCGTGCCCGCGTCATCGTCAGGCGTGACGTTCGTCGTATCTGGTGTCGTGTTTGACACCGTATCCGGCGTCGTCTCTGGCGCCGCCTCTTTTTCGTCGCGCGTTAACGCATACCAAATCGCGCCTGAAAGTACGATAAGGATAACAAAAATCAATATGATAATGGCCCCAAGCTTGCGTTGACTGTTCGGACGAATCATAGAAGTTAATACTACCAAAAACCGCCGTTCGAGGCTACTATAGATGAGCTATGCCGGAACTACCGGAGGTCGAGACAATCCGACGACAACTTGAGAAGGAATTAAAAGGCGCTTTGATAAACAAAGTCGAGGTTCGGTTCGGCGAAAAGATCTCACCCGCTCCGCCAACATTCATCAAAAAAGTCACCGACAAAAAAATTATCTCGGTCGAGCGGCGCGCCAAACTCATCATCATCCACCTCTCGGGCGGACTCAATATTTTGGTGCACCTTATGATGACGGGTCGCTTGCTGTTGCGCCGAAACGATGACGAAGTACCCAAACACACCCATGTCATTTTTCATCTCAACAAAAACCGCCAGCTACGATGGGAAGACTGGCGGCGATTTGGTTTTCTGAAATTGATGACCGATGCCAAAGTCCTCAAATATCTGGAGGTACAAGGCTATGGGCCCGAGCCGCTGGAAAAATCATTCACTTGGCAAAAGATGGCGCTGTGTTTGCGCGGCAGTCCGAGAAAAAAAATCAAGCCTCTGCTACTCGAGCAATCCTGCATCGCCGGCATCGGCAACATCTACGCCGCCGAAGCTGTTTGGTATGCCCAACTGCATCCGGAAACCCGCATCCAATATATTGACGACGCCCATATGAAACAACTGTGCAAGGGCCTGATCAAAATCTTAAAATCCGCCATCCCCGCCCGCGGATCATCGGCCGATTCGTACGTTGACATTTACGGTCATCAAGGGACATTCGTGCCCAAACTGAACGTCTACGGGCGAGCCGGAAAACCGTGCCGACGATGCGATGCGACTCTCACAAATTTAGTCCTTGGCGGACGGGCAACGGTATTTTGTCCTAGGTGTCAGAAGAAATAGAATAAATAAAACTTCAAATCACTACGACTTAATCCTGAATGATCGCTTATTAGCCTCTTGAAGAATTCGAAGCGTCGCCTGCACTGAAAGATTATCGCTCGGTAAGAGCACTAAACGATCATTGATGAGATCCAACAACGGACTTAAAAATTCATCAGCCCATGAAGGCGCTATGGTTAGTACGCCGGTAAAATCTATTTCCAGCTCTTCATCCTTGGAAAACTCACGCAAGGTAGGTTGAAATGCCTTAAAGGCTTCACTGCCTAATTCACGTGATATTAATGTTTTACCAAACTTTTCCAGTTGTAATTTCATACATTTTAATTTTTAGGATTTGGAAAACTCTATTTTCGCTAAACACCCTCGTACAATATGCTGACCGCGCGTAACGTGAAATGTCTTACCCGAGCCCTTCATGCGCACTTCAGCGTCTCCACTGGTATAAAATAAATCAATTGGCTGGTCAGTAACCACCTCGCGGACTAGCTTGAGTCCGTTCCCGCGTTTCTCCGGCGCTCGACCGGAAATAAATTCGGTAAAGGCGACTTCCACGGCCGCAACATGACTCGGAAGTTCTGGACGAACCTGACGCAATGTTTCTAAAATACCCAATCCCCGATCAGCAAGAACAATGATCCCTTTAGCGAGATCGTAGCCGAAAAATACTCCCGCCATATCCGGCCACCTTCCCAGATTATGAGCAAAAGAATTATCTCCTATCTCTCCGGTAATTAAAACAATCAAGGAGTATAATTTTTCAAACCCCGGCTTCTGCATCAACGCATACTCCATTTTCCTAAGTCGTCCTTGAAAAACGTCACTCGTAGGGCAATGAAATATGCTAGGAAACTCAACGCCGTTCTGAATCCACTCGGAAGCAAACTTCATTAAATCACTGGAAAAAATTTCTAAATCCTTTTCGCGGTAATATCGATGTGTGCCGCCCTCTTTCTTGATCGCCACTAATTTACCGCTCTTGTCCCAGCGGCGTAAAGTATCAAGCGAAACACCTAAGATTCCGGCTGCTTGCGTTATGGTTAATAGTTTTTCTTCCATAAAATAGATATTGATAGTCAGACTATCATAAACTCTAAAACTATGCAAGTGCCCTCTAAAACTATGCAAAAATACTATAAACTACTCACATAAATCGCAACCGGAGTAGCCTGGCCAAAATCCCCCCGCAGGGGGACTTAGGCCTCAAGATCATGAATCGCGTGGCGGTACGCGCAGTAGTCACAGCCCTTCCCTGCCACCGGAATCTTTTTCGCGTCGAGTGTTTTCTTGATCTTGTTAAGGATCCCCTCGACCCACGCATCACTCCCGGTGTACGGAATGAGGTGCACATCAAACTCGATCTTTGCGTCAAAGGCCTTCGCGTCGGGACGTCCAGTGCAGTAGACAAAGTAACCCGTGTCGCTGACTGGCAGACCCTGGTGACGCAACAGCCACTGATACACCTCCATCTGCCGCTTGTAACCTTGGTGCCAATCGTCGTTGAGTTCCGTCACCGGTTCGCTCTTGGCAGTGGCCTTGTAATCGACAACAATGTACTGCCCGTTTTCGTCAATCCACAAATCGTCGATGGCGCCACTCACTAACAATCCCGTGGACTCATGCAAATACTGCACGCCCTCAAAGTTCGCCCGCCACACGTCGAGCAATTCATGCGCAACCGGCCGCGCCTTCAACCCGTACTGTTTTTGGAGCGGATGCTGTTCCCCGTTCACGCGATGCAAATCAAACTCAGTCTTGAGCAACGTATCCACCGCCGTATTCAAATTAAACGGATACCCCGGCGGGCGCTTGAGGCCGAGTTTGTTGTCCAAATAAAAACACCTCGGACACTCTTGAAACAAAGCAATTTTGCTGCGCGAGAGTTTCCACCGCGCCCCGCCGTAATTCCAGTCGGCTTTGCGAGGGATGGAGTAGTAATCGGACATAATGTTGGATTATACCGGGAATTCCCGGCGAGGGTGCTGGCTAAAATCCCCGATTCCCGACCTGAACCCGGTGACCATTACCACTCAAATACCTCAACAATATTTGCAAGCGCGTCGCGAACTCGGTCTACAATCCCTTGTCGCTCAAGAATGCGCGGTGGTGTTGGAAGCAAATCGACAATCTCCTGTCCGCGCGGGAGGCGTTGTGTATAGAGATATTTTCCAAGCAATTGTTCAAGTTGTTCGATATTCATTCCTTCTGCCTCTGCCGTTTTCACTAATTTCTCTTGACGCTCTTTCGACCAAAACGCTTCGAATGCTTTTTCAACGTCATCCGAAGTCGCAACTTGTGGCAAGCTTTCCTCGATAAACTTTCGGATCAAGTCCTTCTTCTTTCGCAACATCACGTCGCGGTCGAAAATCTTAAGAATATCTTCCGTCTTCTTTTCTCTAAGTTTATCTGACGTCACATCCTTCAGCCCGGCGATCAATCGAATGATGTAATCAAAATTAATAACATCGCGTCTTGTCAGCTCTATTTCAAAATCAATTTCATCCAGCACGGACTCGGCCTCCGATTCACTGCGACTCCGTTCTTCGTAGAGATCTAAATACTTACTCTGATAGTCGTAAAACTCTTGCTCATCAATCCCGACGTCCGCAAAAGAAAACTCGGCAAATGTTTCCAGAGACGACTTCGCCCGAAGTAAATCACGAAACGCCTTGATAAAATCCGCCTTTTCTTCCTCACTCTGCAGGGCATCAATTGAGGCGGAGTCGGGAGCAATCTGCTTTAGCCAGCCAAGCTTGCCTACAAAATCAATTTTTTGCTCTTCGTAAGGTCTCTTGAACACAACCTCGCGCGCGTTTTCATCACCAAATAAAGCAAGGGCTTTATCCGTATCCCTCTTCAAATTGCGGAAAGTCACGATGTTTCCGTGGGGCTTATCCGAATTAAGCAGACGATTGGTACGCGAGTACGCCTGAATCAGGCCGTGATAGCAAAGGTTTTTATCGAGAAACAGCGTGTTTAAAAGCGGACTATCAAATCCCGTCAAGAACATGTTGACTACAAGAACCAAGTCCACCTCTTTTCGCTTGATCCGTTTTTGCAGATCCTTGTAGTACTCGTAAAAACGGTCGGTTGAAAAATTCGTCCCGTACTGCTTGTTATAATCACGGATGCAGTCTTCCAAAAAATCTCGCGAATGCGTATTCACTGGATCCTCCGAGTCAACAAAACTGTCCGCGTCCAAATATTCTTGACGATCCCCCTCATTTGCCTGATAGGAAAAAATGGTCGCGATCGAAAGGTCGTCTGGCTTTTTTGCCTTCAACAGTCCGTAGTACTTCTTCAACATCTCAATACTCGAAACCGCAAACAGCGCATTAAACTTTCCGTTCTTTGTTTTCCGTTTCCAGTCAGCCAAAACGTAATCGGCAATTTTCTCTAAACGCATATCACTCTCCAGTAACTCCCTCGTGTCAATCTTCTCAACCTCGATATCCGCAAAAATATCCTCATCAAGCGTATCGACATCCTTCTGCCTGTACCTCCCAACGTACTCAACCGCAAAACCCAAAACATTATTATCTGCAATCGCATCGGTAATAATATACTTGTGTAAACACTCACCAAACACATCCGCTGTCGTCACTCCTCCGACATGATTCTCCGCAAAGATCGGCGTGCCCGTAAATCCGAACAGCTGGGTATTCTTAAAGAAACCCCTAATACGCAGATGAATCTTTCCAAATTGACTACGGTGGCACTCGTCAAAAATTACGACCACTTTCTCGTTGGCAAGATGCGCGAATTTTTTCAGATACGCTTCACGACTAATTGCTCGATCCAGCTTCTGGATGGTCGTGACGATCAATACCTGTTTTGGATCCTGCAACTGTCGAACAAGCGCGCTTGTGTTGTTTGTTCCGTCTACAGAACCATCGGAAAATGAATTGAACTCTTTTGTCGTCTGGATATCGAGGTCTTTACGATCCACGACAAACAACACCTTCTTCACTTCCGGCAGGCGACTCAAAATCTGACTCGCCTTGTACGACGTAAGCGTCTTCCCCGATCCGGTCGTATGCCAAATGTACCCATTCTTATTCTGATTATGCTTCACCCGATCCACAATCGCGCGCACCGCGTAATACTGATAAGGACGCAGAACCATCGGGATCTGTGGAGCCTCCGCGAGCACAATGTACTCGGCGATCATTTGCGAAACGGCGCACTTTTCAAGAAATGCTTCGGCAAACTCATCAAGCTTGGTGATTTTTCGATTTTTTATATCGGTCCAATAAAACGTCTGTTCAAACGACTGCCTTGGGTTGTTGGAAAAGTACTTCGTGTTCACGCCGTTTGAGATGACAAAAATCTGCACATACTCAAACAAGGTTCCGGCAAACGAATGTTTGTGATACCGCTGAATCTGATTGAACGCCTCCTTGAGCTCCACCCCACGACGCTTCAGCTCAATCTGCACAAGCGGCAAGCCGTTGATAAGAAGCGTCACATCATACCGATTCTCATATCTCCCCACCTGCGTAACCTGCCTGGCGACTTGATACTCATTCTGACACCAACGATCCATGTTAAAAAACTGGACGTAGCTTTCCGTCTCATCATCCCGTTTCAACAAAAACCGATCCCGCAAAATTTTCGCTTTCGCAAATCGATCGCCCTTGTTCAAATAATTCAAAATCTTCCTAAACTCCCCATCCAAAAACACCGTCTTATTAAACGTCTCAAGCTGGATCTTGAGATTCCTCTCCAATGCATCCGCGTCCTCTAACACAACCCTCTCAAACCCCAATCTCTGGAGCTGGTTCAAAAGTGTCGTTTCAAGTTGCTGTTCTGATTGAGGCATATCAATCAAATGAACAGAATGGAAAAAGCAAAAATGCAAATAGAGATTACACCAACAACCAGTGCACCTGTCTGTGCGTCAAAGAAAAATGCCTTGGATGCCCATTCGGTTTTCCCTTCCATCTTATTTGCTCTCGTTTTCGTAGCATGTTCAAAAGTTGTCTCTCCTTTAAGGTAGGCAGACCATCCCGCAAAATTCTGTTGAAATGCCCTTGCTTGTTCTAGGAAAAATTCTTTCTTTTGTGAAATTCCGACTAATCCAAGAACTAAGGAAAGAAGCAACGCACCAAATGCAATAAACAGAAGAACGCTCTCCAGCGAACTCAAACTCACACCACCTTCCGCTGTAGCTTGACCAAACAACCCAATTGATAAAAAGCCAACTAGGACTCCAGAAATTTGAACTTGAGTGGCTATATAGTTATTGCCAACCGAATACGCAAAATCTTGAGCCTTGATCAGCATGTTTTTTTCATTCTCCATCTGCATCTTTGCGATCTCCTCTTCAGTCATTCGCGGCTTGCATTTGCATTCCTCCGTTGTTGTGTTGAATTCCATATATTTGATTACCTCCTAATTTTTCCCATCTATTTGTGGCAACAAGATGTCTTCAACCTTGCCATCATCCTGAGTCTCTAACAATTCAATCAATCTCTCCTGTCTTTCCGAGAAATAATTGTCTTGCCCAAGAAATATTGCAAGAGTGGCTATAACCATGCTCACAAAACCCACTCCAACCACGATGAGGACTGCATAAATAATATTCTGATGAAGATCCAAGCGCTTTTCGATGGCTAGTTGTGTCTCCTTGAGAGTGTCGGCGATTTCGATCGACGGCTTTTCTTTTTTATCATCCATAGCAATCAGTAAATTCCCGTGATCACTAACACGTCTTCTCGTTCTTCCACTTCGAGCTCTCTGCCTATGTACGCATAAAAATCAATGCCACCAATCGCGACACCTGGCCCGATGGATACCCCTGGACCAAAAGTAACCGCGCCAACTCTTATTCTGCGAATTGGAGTAATCTGACTGTCACTTTTTTGAAATACTTGATCAAATCGTACTCTCATAGATTTCGTTCTATTAGTTACACAAACATTCTCTGCATTAAGCCCTTCTTCCACTCCTCCGCCCGGACAATCCTTTCCTGATGCGAGTGTATCATCTCATCCACCGTCGTCAAAATCGCGGCGATTTTTTGTTGCTCTTTCATCGACGGTAATGGCAGTATAAATCCTCGGATATCATCATTTGATATATTTCCTTGCGCACCGCCTTGCGCCAAACTTCGCATTCTATATTCAAACTTTTGACTATTTAGTTTTTGAAAAACAAACTGATCGTTCGCTATATTTTTCTCAACCACAATTTTTCCAACACGCTGATTCAATAGGCATCCTTCTTGATCAACAATACAAACACGTCCTACATTTCCAGTCATCGAGATAAGCATGTCACCAACCAGCAATGACTGATGTTTGCGCATATCTTTAGGTAGAACATTAATCGAACTTGTTTGACCCATTGCCAATCTTCCATTTTGCACGTTACTAATCGTCACAATGCTATATTCACCATCATCAACATAGCTTTCGCTTTTGAACGCATAGCCGTGTTTCACATCCGCCACCTCCCCCAACCTCTTCTCCTCCCAATCCGGAAATTCATTTCCATCCTCATCTTTAAACCGAATCTCTTGCGAGAAAATTTTTTGCAGGAGCCCCTTTTTGTACTCCTCCCACTTCCCCTTCTGCGCCTTCAAATTCTCAATCCACTCGTCAACCGCCGTCAAAAACGCAGCGATCTTTTGTTGTTCTGCTTTTTGAGGTAACTGAAATTCCAACTTTTGAATGTACTGCTTAGAAATGCCAAGCACTTTCGTACCCTGAGCTACACGCTTGATGCTCAATCTGAAGTTCGGACTCTTTATGAGATGCCCCATAAAACCCAACGCGACACCATTGGATTTCGCTTTCAATAACAGAGTGTGCAAACCAGATACGACTTTTTGCCCATCAACGTTGCAGACCTCGATTCCTTTTCCGATGTCAGCATAATCTTCTGAAGCATCCGCGAGCACTAAATCGCCACACTCTATGAAATCACTTTTTGAATACTTTGGCTCTTGGTCTGAGTTGATGAAAGGAATCACTTCCTTGGTGGTATCAAAATGGCTTCGAAACTTGGTGTGAATATCACCGTAGTGAATATTTTTTATCTGACCAGAAAAATAATTCAGTTTATCTCTGGACAGAGAATTCGTTGCTTGAAACGAGTAAACTTCCTCCAACCGCTTCTCCTCCCACTCCCCCTCAAACCCAGGAAAGCGAAGTTCTGGATTTTTTTTCTTCACTTTTTCAGCCTTAAGACTCATATCAAAACGTTAACAAGAAAAACCACAATGGAAC
>ERZ1292640.282-Hain-H43-02um-R1-282-length-41307-cov-8_pt1 | contig 41307 bp, 29 predicted proteins | sample MGYA00564404_ERZ1292640 | MGnify/ENA primary metagenome ERZ1292640 (study PRJEB36523, sample SAMEA6512636) | groundwater metagenome | collected 2019-01-08 | study: AquaDiva: Metagenomics assemblies of 32 groundwater samples | reverse complement strand
CGAAGGCGCGGATGGCGTGCTCGTCGTGCGCGGTCACGAACACGATCGGCGGCATGCGCTCCAGCCCGATCTCGTCGATCACGCCGAAGGCGTCGAGCTCCGGCATCTGCACGTCGAGAAACACCAGGTCCGGCTGCAGCGTCCGGATCGCCTCGACGGCCTCGCGGCCGTCACGCGCCTCGTGGATCGCGGTGACCTCATCGTCGCGTTCGAGCAACTGCCGCAGCCCCTGCCGCGCCAGCCCTTCGTCGTCAACGACCAGCGACGTGAGCGGCATGCTGCACCTCCTCGACCTCGGTGTCGGCCACGGTGCGCAACGGCACCACCAGGGTCACCACGGCGCCGGGCGCGCCATCGGCAATGGTCAGCGACGCCGCCTCGCCGTACAGCTGGCCCAGCCGGGCGCGGGTGTTGGCGAGGCCGATGCCCCAGCCTTCCGCGGCCTCGGTGCCGTGCATGCCGGGACCATCGTCCCGCACCTGGATGACGACGGAGTCGCCGGCCGGCGTTGCGCTGATGCGAATGGTACCGGCGGCCGAGGTGCGGGCAATGCCATGACGCAACGCGTTCTCGACAATCGGCTGCAGCGCCATGTGGGGCACCGCGGCATCCAGCACCGCGGGATCGACGTCGAACGTCACGCGCAGGCGATCCGCGAAGCGCACTTCTTCGATCGCAAGGTAGAGGCGCACGTAGTCCAGTTCCCGCTGCAGCGGCACCTCCTGGGCTTCGCGTTCGTCCAGCACGCAGCGCAGCAGGTCGCCCAGCCGGCCGAGCATTTCTTCCGCGCGGGCGACGCTGTTCTGCCGAACGAGCACCATGATCGCGTTGAGTGTGTTGAACAGGAAGTGCGGCTGCAACTGCATCTTGAGTGCGCTCATCTGCGCTTTCATCAGTTGGGTGCGCAGCTCTGCCGCGTGCAGCTCCAGCCGTAGCGCCTCGCCCTCGCGCTCTTCGAGCTGGCGGTAGTGGCGATACCCCATGTACACGCCAAGAATCACCCAGTACGAGATCACGTTGTTGTGAAAGCCGACGATCATCAGCGCCGACCAGGCGCTCCAGAACGACGCCGACAGGGCCGCCGAGAGGGTTCCCAACTGCAGGTAGGCCGCGGCCTCCAGCGCCAGTTGGGCGGCGGCGACGGCGGCGCTGAGCAGCAGGTGCAACGCCACCCGGCGCCCGATGACGCGCCGCTCGAGCGGCCAGCGCATGCCGAACCAGATCACCAGCAGCGCGACGAGGCCCCAGATGTACTCGCCGACGAGCCAGATCGTCAGCGTGTTCTCCCAGACGAAGGGCTCGTTCCAATAGATCCGGCGCGACAGCTCGCGGCTGAAGAAGAACAGGCCGACCAGCGTCCAGGCCAGGAAATACCAGAGGACGACCGGCACGACACCGCGCGGCACGCTGTTCTTCACCACCATGGGATATCCCACACCTCGGCCGATTGGCCCCGAAGATTGACGAACTGGCCGGGCGATGTGCCGAAATGGCCTTCAACCACTGGTAGGTTACCCGGAACCTGGACGAGAATCTGGGCCATCGCCCTCCTGACCCCACTACTGGCGTTCTACCTGGCGCTCGCCGTCGGGGTGGCCGACTCGTCCGCGCAGGCGCTGGCGCCGCCGATCGCGCCCGCTACCATTGCCCGCGATGCCACCGGCGAACGGGCCATTGTGCGATTCGTCAAGCTGGCGGAACCCTTGCGCCTTGATGGCCGCCTGGACGAGCCGCTATACGGCGACGCGGATCCGATGAGCGACTTCATCCAGCTCGAACCCGTCAACGGCCAGCCGGCCACCGAGAAGACCGAGGTTTGGCTGGCGTTCGATGCCCGCCACGTCTACGTGTCGATGCGGGTGTGGGAGAGCGCGCCCGAGCGGATGATCGTCAACGAAATGCGCCGCGACAGCAACAACATCCGGCTGGGCGAATCGATCTGGTTCGCGTTCGACACCTTTCACGACCGCCGCAATGCCGTGCAGTTCGAAGTCAATCCGCTGGGCGGCCGAACCGATGCCCAGAGCACCAACGAACGGCAGTACAACGCCGACTGGAACCTGGTCTGGGATCTCGCTGTCGGCACGTTCGACGGCGGCTGGACGCTCGAGGCCGCCATCCCCTTCAAGTCCCTGCGATATGGCCCCGGCACGTCGCAGACGTGGGGCTTCCAGGCGAGGCGCAACAGCAAGTGGAAGAACGAGATCGCGTTTCTGACCCACGTGCCGGCCTCGTTCGGCCTGTCGCGCGGCAGCCACTCGGCGTCGATCTATCCCGAAGCCGTCGGCCTCGAGGCGCCGCCAGCCGCGAGGGCATTCGAGATCAAGCCGTACCTCATTAGCAACCTCGCCACCGATCGGACCCACGCGCCCGCGGTGACCAACGATCTCAGCGCCGACTTCGGCGTTGACGCCAAGATCGGCGTGACGCAGGGGCTGACCGCGGACCTGACCTACAACACCGACTTTGCCCAGGTCGAGGCCGACGAGCAGCAGGTCAACCTCACGCGCTTCAGCCTGTTCTTTCCCGAGAAGCGCGAGTTCTTCACCGAGAACCAGGGCACCTTCACCTTCGGCGGCGCCGGCGGCGTGTCAGGAGTGCCGAACGGGGACGGCGGGGAGACGCCGCTGCTGTTCTACAGCCGGCGGATCGGCCTCGAGAACGGCAAGCAGGTGCCCATCCTCGGCGGGGCGCGGCTGACCGGCCGGGTCGGCGCCACCTCGGTCGGCGTCATCGACATGCAGACGCGCGATGAGCCGGCGGCCGGCGCCGAGGCGGCGAACTTCCTGGTGCTGCGGGTGAAGCGGGACATCCTGCGCCGCAGCGCCGTCGGCGCGCTCGTCACGTCGCGGTCGGTGGCGCAGGGCGGCGCCGGCTCGAACCAGACCGTGGGCCTCGACGCCACCTTCGGGTTCTTCCGCAACCTGTCGCTGAACGCGTTCGTCGCGCGAACCGTGTCCGACCGGCTGACCGGTGACGACTCGAGCTACCGCGCGCAACTCGACTACGCCGCCGATCGTTACGGCGTGCAGCTCGAACGCCTGGCGGTCGGCAACCACTTCAACCCCGAAGCCGGGTTCGTCCGCCGCACCGACATCCGTCGCAACTTCGGGTTGTTCCGGTTCAGCCCGCGTCCGCGATCCTCGCGGGTCGTGCGCAAGGTGTCGGCCACCGGCTCGATCACCTACACCGAGAACGGCGCCGGCCGTCTCGAGACCCGCCTCGTCGACGGCGAGTTCGGCATCGAGTTCCAGAACAGCGACCGGCTGCTCGCCGGCATCAACCACGACTTCGAGTTCTTACGCACACCGTTCGCGGTGGCCCTGCGGGTGGGGATCCCGGCGGGTGGCTACTCGTTCATCACCGCGCGGGCCGGTTACACCTTCGGGCAACAGCGCGCGCTGGCCGGCGTCCTGCTTCTGGAACGAGGCGGCTATTACGGCGGCGAGCGCACCACGGTGACCGTCAGCCGCGCCCGCGCCAGGCTGACGCCGCAGCTCGCAATCGAGCCGTTGCTGTCGGTGAACAAGGTGGACCTTCCCGCCGGGTCCTTCACCGCCAAGGTCGTTGGCGCGCGCACCACGTTGACCATGACGCCGCTGATGTTCGCGAGCGCGTTCCTGCAGTACGGCTCGTCGGCGCAGGGCCTGTCGGCCAACGTCCGCTTTCGCTGGGAGTACCGGCCCGGCAGCGAACTGTTCATCGTCTACAACGAAGAACGGGACACGCGGCTGCGGAGCCTCGGCGAGAACCGGACGCGGTCGTTGATCCTGAAGGTCAATCGCCTGTTTCGCCCGTAACGCGGTGGCCGCTCACGCCTGCAGGAACCAGCGGTCGAGGATCAGCCGGCGCGTCAACGCGGGCGAGCGCAGCAGCGTCCGACCAATGGCGGCAGCCACCGCCTGCGCGGGCGCCGAGCGGCGCGGCACTGCCGGGTGCGCAACGCGAAGGGACTCAGCGTACGGCTGCAGGTCGCTGACCTCATGGCCGCCCCGCGCCGTGATCAACGTGTCCGCGGCAAGCCGGCCGGACTCAATCGCCGGCCTGATGCCTTCGCCGCTCGCCGGGTATGCCAGGCCCGCCGCGTCGCCGATTAGCAGCGCCCCCGGGGCCACGACCCGGCGCGGTCCGATCCCCGCGGCCAGGTACGCGTGCCCGCGCCAGCGCACGTTCGACAGGCCCGAAACAATCCCCTCGTGCTCGAGGAATGTGACGAACGACTTGACGTGACCGGCAAACCCGCGGCTGTCGCGGCGGCCGATCCCGACATTGAGGTAATCGCCCTTGGGCACGCACCAGCCGTAGCCATCCAGATCCTCGCAGAAGAACAGCCACGGCGTGTGCGCGGCGATGTGGTCCGCATGCCCGGCGCGCGGAAACTCCGCCTCCTTGGCAACCACCGGCCAGGCGCCGGGCGCCTCGCCCAACGCCCGCGCCACCGGGCAGAAATGGCCGCCCGCCCCGATCAGCACCGGCGCCGCAATCCGGCCGTTGGCAATCCACCTTGATCCATCGTGCCTCAGCTCGTCGATGCCTTCCCCCTCGATCACGCGTACACCAGCCCGCCTCAGGAGGAACGCATCGAACTCGCGGCGGCGCACACTGTAGCTGACCACCCGCGGATATGCAGTGTCGATTGGCGGGCGGCCGATCACGCTGGTCCGGAAGGCCGTAATCTCCTCAAGCGTCGCGCCGCTGGCCCGGTATTCATCCGGGTCGAGTTCGAGCGCGGCGAAGACGCCCGGCGTGAGCCAGCCAGCGCAGACCTTGTCTCGGGGAAAGCGCTCGCGATCGGCGACGACGACGTTCCAGCCGGCCAGGCGCAGATGCCGCGCGCACGTTGACCCCGCAGGACCGCCGCCAACGATCAGCGCGTCACAGCGAATCATCGGCTGCCACCGATTGCGGTCCGGCGGGGCGCGTCCACCACGGCGGCGCCGACTCCCGTGGCGCGCAGACGATTTGGAACAACTGCATCCAGCCGGTGGCAAACGCGGCTTGCGACCCGGCGAGGTAGAGCTCCCAGGCCCGCGTGAACTCCGGGCCGTATCGCACCCGCGCCACCTCGCGATTGGCGGCGAACCGCGCGGCCCAGTGCGCGAGCGTCCGTTCGTAGTGCAGCCGCAGGTTCTCCACGTCGAGCACGGACCAGCCCGCCGGCGTCAACACCTGGGTGGTCACTTCCGCGACCGTCGGCGGATAGGCGCCAGGGAAGATGCGATGGCGAATCCAGGCGTTCAGGGGACGCGGCACGTCGCGGCCGATGAAGTGCAGCAGGCCGCGGCCACCGTCGCGTTTGACCGCGCGCCGCAACACCGCCGCGAGTGCACCGAAGTGCCGCGTGCCGACGTGTTCCAGCATGCCCACCGACACGAACGCGTCGAACGTCCCGGTCACGTTGCGGTAGTCATCGTCGACGAAGTCGACCCGGCCGGCCAGGCCTTCGCGGCGGGCGCGCTCGCGGGCAAAGGCCAGTTGCTCCACGGAGATGTTGAACGCGGTGACGCGCACGCCGTACTCCCGGGCCATGTGCAGGGCCAGCGCTCCCCAGCCGCACCCGGCCTCCACCACGGTGTCGCCGGGCCGCAGGTGGAGCTTGCGGCAGATCGTGTCGAGCTTGAAGCGCTGCGCCTGTTCCAGCGTCGCATCCGGCCGATCGAAATAGGCGCAGGTGTAGATCAACTCGGGATCCAGCCACAACCCGTAGAAGTCGTTGCCGAGATCGTAGTGCGCGTGTACGTTGCGGCGCGAGTCCGGCAGCGAGTTTGGACGCGTGAACCACGAGCGCACCCGATCGTGCCAGGTCACGTCCGGGCCGGGCAGTCGCGACAGCGCCTCGACCACGGGCTCCAGGGCGCCGCGAACCGACAACCGGCCCGACATGTAGGCTTCGCCGAAGAAGTACTCGGGATCGGCAGCCAGACCCAGCAGGGCCGAGCGTTCGTGAAGGACGATGTCGCCGACCGGCGCCGGCGGCGGCGCCGACGCGCACGTGCCGTCCCACAGCACCAGCCGCACGGACACGGCCTTGATCGACCGCTGGATGCGTTCACAGATCCAGCGATCGAGCGCATTGGGACCGGCGTGCCCGGAAGCATCCCGTCGAAGCGCGGAGGCAAGGTGTTCAGTCACCCTCCGGACCGGCTGCGAAAGTCGTTCCAACGGCCGCCTCGCAAAATCAAGGCGATCTCGTCCGATCCTCCGGCGCCATCGGGAATATTCCGCCCTCACTTGGGTGGACCGCCTTCAATTCGGAGGCGCAACTCTTGCAAGAGCGCCGGGGTACGGTCCTTGAGCCGTGACTCGATCGCGGACCGCCTGAACCCACCGAAGAGGCCCCTGAGCGCGTCGAGTTGCGCTCGATACAGGTAGACCAGGTAGCGGCGGTCGCCGTCGCGCGCCAGCGCGGTAACGGTCAGCGCGCCGTTCAGGTAACGCGTGGCGAAGATCTGTTTGCCGACCACGACGACTTCAGGAGCGGAGCCGCTGGAGGGTTGGCGAGCGATCACGACATGCATGAGGGTGATTGCCGAGCGGGGGTCGCCATAGGATTCCTTCGACCAATAGAAGAAGGAATCGAACGCGTGGTCCGTGCCAGGAACATCGTCCAGCCATGACGCCAGGACCGGCAGGCCCGCCTTGATGAACGGCGACGCCGTCAGCAGCGCATTGAAGACGCTCGCGGGCGGCTCGGCGCGACGGCCGGCAGGGATCGGCATCCCCGCCAGTCCGGAGGATCGGTAGCGCTCGAGCCGCGCCAGCAGGATGCGTCTGAATTCCTCGTGAACGGCGGCGGCCGGTGCGGCTCCGCCGACTCGCTGGAACCGTTCGATCTCGTCCGCTGACAACCTCAATGCGCAACGCGACGGCGTGCACTGGCGAATCGCGTCGAGATCCCGCTGATCGAGGACCAGTCCGTCCAGATCGGCGAGGACCGGCGGATCCGAAAAGCGCCCGAGCGCCGGCGTCTGGGCGCTCCGCTTCAAGCCGGCAATGTCGTTGATCCACGCGACGAAGTTCTGCGGCGATGTTTCCAGGCGGGTGACCCCAATCACCGCCATCTGCCCCGCCTTCGCAGGCACCATTCTGACGATCGCGTTTCCCCGCGTGGCCAGGCGTTGCCGGTCGGCGGCCGTCAGCGGTAGTTCCTGCCCAAAGAAAGCCCACACATCACGACCGTCCTGCCCGAGGGCCAACCCGGCCTCCGTGAGCGCGACCACCCCGCAGATGAGGCTCAGGAGGCACAACGTTCGTCGTCGCATGATCCCTCCAGCTTCGCTGGCAGCAGTGCTACCACCGCGTCTTCGACCCGGCGAGCAAGGGCGGCGTAGTCGTCGCCCTCGAGTGTCATGGCAGGCCCGAACCTGACGCGGACGGTGCCACGGCGCGGCCAGCGCCAGGTTTGATGCAGCACCCGATCCACTCCTTCCAACCGCACGGGAATCACCGGCACCTTCAACCGCGAGGCGATCATGCCGACACCCGGCTGGAAGGCGCCGATGTCACCGAGAGCGGTGCGATGCCCCTCGGGGAACAGCAGTATCGACCAGCCGCCTGACACCAGTTCGCCGGCATAACGCAGCGTGTCACGCGCTCCCGGTCCGGTCCGCGGCAATGGAAAGGCATTGAAGAACAGTGCCGCCAGCCCATACAGCGTGCTGTTCCCGAGCCGTTCCAGCAGGCCGTGCCGGCCGGGAAAGAAATGCGCATCGAAGAACTCGCGGCCCATCGCGACCGCGACGCGGCGCCGCCATTGACGGGGAACGGCCAGCAGGATCACCGGCGTGTCGAAATGGCTCTGGTGATTCGCCGCGAAGATCACCGGCCAAGGCAGTTGCTCGAGGTGCTTCAGTCCGTCGATGCGCAGGCGAAGGAACAACCCGGCCAGCGGCAGGACCCACGCGGCCTGGCTGGCGTTTCTGACGGCGCGGGCCCACCGGCGGGTCGCCCAGCGCGGAAACGTGAGAACGGCTCCGGCCGGCGCGCCGGACGGCGCTTCGGCGACCAGCTTGCGCAAATCGCCGATGGTGCGACAGTTGGCGATCGCCGCCTCGCTGAGACCGCTGGCCGTCCGCTCTTCAATCGCCATGGCAAGCTCGACCCGATCGAGCGAGCCGAAGCCCAGTTCGTCGAGTGTCGTCTGCCCGGTAATCGGATGCCCCCGCGAATGGCGCGCCAGTATGGCTTCGAGCCCGTCAGCTGCTGGTCCCGTCCTGGCGGGCGCCGGACCACCGGCGACCCATTGCGCAATCTCGTATCGCTTGAGTTTGCCCAACGCCTCGGTCCTGGGCAGCGCAGGTTGCGGCCACACCGAGAAGTCGCGGATGCGCTGGCGACCCTCGAGCCGCGCGTTGGCCTGGCGCACCACGGCCTCGGCATTGGTGCCCGGCAGCAAGACCAGCACCGCGTGCACGTGCTCGCCGCGGTTCTTCCGGCCGACGACCGCGGCCTCCTTGACGCCCGCCACCTCCTCGAGCGCGCGCTCGACGTCTTCCGGAAACACGTGGACGCCTTCGGCGGTCACGATCTCGTCTTTCTTCCGGCCGCGGATGGTCAGGTGCCCGGCCGCATCAAGGGTGCCAATGTCCCCGGTGTGAAACCAGCCGCCTTCAAAGGCGGCACTGGTCGCCGTGGGCGCATTCAAGTAGCCTGGGGAGACCGACTCCCCGCGCACGAGCACTTCCCCATCGTCGGCGATGCGCACCTCCACCCCCTCGAGCGGACGGCCAACGGTGCCGTGCTGCATGCGGAACGGCTGGTTCCAGGCGACGATCGGCGCGGTCTCAGTGAGGCCGTAGCCCTGGATGACCGCGTATCCCCAGCGCTGCCAGTGTTCTTCCAGCTCGCGATCGAGATGCGCGCCGGCCACCACGAACCCACAGAACTTCCAGCCCAGAAGATGGTGCACCTGCCGGTATCGCCACAGGCGGCGCGGTATGGACAACGGCGACTGAGAGGGGTTGGCGCACGTGGGCAGGCGCTGCTCGACCCGGTCTCGAATCATCTCGAGACCACGAGGGATGCCGACCACCAGCGTGACGCGATACCGGCGAATCTGCCGGATGATCTCGTCGGGATGGTGGCTCTTGCTGAGCACAACTGCCGCATCGACCAGGCGCGGCAGGAAGATCGTCATGGCCTGACCGAACATGTGACTGAGCGGCAGCAACGCCAGCAGGCGCAGCGGACGCAGGGCCCACAGCAGCCGTCCGTACCCGGAGACCACACGCTCGACCGGGATGATGTTGGCCAGGATGTTCCGGTGCGTGATGACCACACCTTTGGGAGTGCCGGTGGTCCCCGACGTGAAGACAATCTCGGCGACGGTGTCCCCGCTCACCGCAGGCCGGGGCCCGTCTGGAGGCGCTGCCTCCGGCCAGGCCACGTCACGCATCCGCCAGGTGCGTTCCACATCGAGATCCGCTGGCACCGCAACATCGTCGCCGGCCAGGACGCCGCGGGGGTGGGCGACAGCGACAATCTGGCGCACGAGGTTGTCCGACACGCCGGGGTCGATCGGAATGACCGCCACGCCGCGAAGGAGGCATCCCCAGAACGCCACGACCCATTCCGGACGGTTGCCGCCCCAAATCACCACCCGGTCCCCTGGCTGCAGCCCGTCGGATGCCAGCCGGCCTGCGAAGGCCTCGGACGCCAGGCGCAACTGGTCGCAGCTGTACGACCACGACCGAAAGCCGTCGTCGAACAGAAGCGCGGTGCGGGGGCCCCGCACGTACCGATCGAAGAAGTCGAGCAGGTGCTCCATGGTCACGTGGCCACATTGACAGCATACGCAACTCATGTGCCCGGCGCCCCGGTTGGTGGCAAACACGGTGCTTGAGCTGGCTCGGTCACCTGCCGGGTACGGTTTTGTCCTGTGCAGGGAACGTTTTTGGGGGCCAATGGACCGGCATCTCCCTTGCAGCGGGGGGAATCAGGTCAATCGTGACCGTCGGAAGGAAGGGTCCAAGTGAACCGCATCAGAACGGCAATCGTGGCAGCGCTACTGGCATCGTTCGCCGGCGTCCAGCCGGTGTCGGTCATGGCGCAAGGCCGGGATCGCCGGGATCGCCAGGAGGATCGCTGGGACAAGCATGAGGACCGGCGTGAACGCCACGAAGACCGTCGCGACGCGCGCTACGACACGCGCCGGGACTACTGGGATGCCTCGCGCTACTACCGCCAGAACGATCGTGGGTATCGCCCGCGGCGCCTGAACCGCAACGACCGCATTTATCGCGGCTCGGACCATCGCTACTACTGCCGCCGCGATGACGGCACGACCGGGCTGATTGTCGGCGGCGTCTCGGGTGCGGTGCTCGGCAGCATCATCGCGCCCGGTGGCTCGAAGGTGCTGGGCGCGATCATCGGCGCCGGCGCCGGCGCGCTCATCGGCCGCGCCATCGACGATGGCGACATGGTCTGCCGCTGACGAGCAGCACCCGTCGTGCCTCGAGCGCGTCAGATCGGCGGCTTCACACCGACGTGTCTTCCCAGCCGCGGACCGAGTAGAGCAACGGCTTGGTCCAGATGCTCTCGAGACCTTCGAGGATGTCGGACGCCCAGTTGAAGACGTTGCGGCCGGCCACGATCTTCCGCATCGCGCGCATGCGGCGGGCCTGCTCGTCGGGCGGCATCTCGATGGCCTGCTGCAGGGCGGCCGCAAACGCGTCGACGTCGTAGGGATTGATCAGCACGGCGTCCTCGAGTTCCTGCGCCGCCCCGGCCAGTGAACTCAACACCAGCACCCCCTGCTCATCGTCGCGCGCGGCCACGAATTCCTTGGCCACGAGGTTCATGCCGTCGTGCAGCGAACTGACGATGCAGAAGTGCGCGAGGCGGTAGAGCGCCACCAGGCTGAAGGCGCCGAGCGGCGTGGTGTAGTAGGTCACGACCGGCGCCCGCCCCGGCATGGCATAGCGGGCATTGAGGTCGGCGATGCGCTGGCCGATCTCCGACTCGATGGCCGCGTAGCTGTCGAGATCGGACCGTGACGGCACACCAATTTGCACGAACGTCACGCGGCCCCGCAGGTCCGGCCGTTGCGCCATCAGCGCGTCGATGGCGTTCAGCCGTTCGGGAATGCCCTTGGTGTAGTCGAGGCGGTCGACGCCCAGGCCAATCACTTCGGCGCGCAGGTCGAGCAGCGTAGTCAGGCGCTCCTGCTCCTTCGCGAGCGCGGCGTCGGCGGCAAAGCCCTGGATGCGATCGTAGTCAACGCCGATCGGCACCGAAACCACGGTCGTGGTCCGCCCCTTGAACCGGACGCGCGAAGACTCGAGCTCCACCTCGGCATCCAGTTCCTCCTCGGCGGCCAGCAGGAAGTTGCGGCGGTCACGCTCGACCTGGAAGGCCAGCAAGTCGTTGGCCAGCAGCCCCGCGACCAGTTCACGCCGCCACGGGCAGATGCGCAAGCGGTCGGGGTACGGCCACGGGATGTGCCAGAACAGGGCCGTCCTGGTATCGGGGCGCAGCACCCGCAACGCCGGCGCGACGAGGGCCAGGTGGTAGTCCTGGATGAAGACCGGCGACTCCGTGGCGCCGATCTCAGCATGAATCGCTGCGGCAAAGCGCGCGTTGATGTCCTGGTAGGCTTCCCAGTCCTCGCTGCGGAACTTCGGCCGGACATCGACCACGTGGCACAGCGGCCACAAGCCCTCGTTGGCAAAGCCGCCGTAATAGGCGGAGAAGGCCGGCTCCTCGAGCCACAGCCGGCGCAAGGTGTAAGCGGGATTCTCCGGCGGCACGGCGACCTTGTCGGACGCGTCCACGACCAGCGGATCCGCCGAGCCCGACCCATGCGCGATCCACACACCGCCCCGCTCCCGCATCAGCGCGTCGAGAGCGACGGCGACGCCGCCGGTCGCGGCACTCACGGTAATCGTCCCATCGGCCGCCTGGTTGTGGATGTAGGGCTCGCGGTTGGAGACCACCATCAGCGGCCGGGGCGAATGCGCGTCGAGCTCGCCGGCCCTGGTCAGGCCGCGCCGAAACAGGATCGGGCCGATCAGTTCGTGAATGGCAATCGACCCCACCAGGAGCAACTGCAACTGATTGCCCCAGCCGGGGAACTCCGCGGCGATCACGGACGCAAACCCGAGTGTGATGCCCGCCTGCGAGATCAGGCCCGTCCAGGCGTACTTCCGGATCGGCTCGGGCAAGCCGGAGACCTTGACCCCGGCGATCGCACCCAGGCGGATGAAGCCGAGCCGGACCGCCGCCAAGGCGAGCGCGCTGACGCCAATCGCGGCCAGCGCATCCAGCCGCAGCGAGGCGCCGACCGCGACGAAGAACACCACCAGCACCGGTGGCGCACCGCGGCGCACCGCCGCTCGCAGCGTGTCGCCCTGCGCGACCGCCAGGTTCTCGATCACGATGCCCGCAGCCACGGCCGCCAGCAGCGGCTGCAGTTGCTGCGTCGTCCCGACCTGGCTGAGCACCGCGCACACCGCGAGCAGCACGAGCGTAATCTCACGGCCGATGTAGCGGAGGTACAGCGCGAACATGACGCCGACCAGGACGCCGAACGCCACCGCCCCGCCAATCTCCCAGGCCAGCCGCGTCAGCACTTCGACGCCTTGCCCCTCGCCGCCGTCGAACACGACGCGCGCCAGTTGCATCGACACCGCGAACAGCACCAACAGGACCAGGTCGGCGAGCACCACCATCGCCAGCACGGTGTCGCTCAGGCGCCCGCGAGCGCCGGAATCGGCCACCACCGCGGCGGTCATCGTCGGCGAGAACGACACGACGATGACGGTGGTCAAGGCCAGCATCGCCAGCAGTTGCACGCCAGTGGCGTCTGGCGCGACCGGCAACCAGCGCCAGACCAGCCACGCGACAACGGCGACCCCCGCCATCGCCACGGCCAGCGTCGTCACGGTCATCTGCGCGATGGCAACAATTCGCGACCCGAGCCGTTCGACGCTCAGCGTCAGGCCGGCGATTAAGGCGATCAGCGTCGTCGCGATGCCGGTGAACACCTGTAGCTGCGCGGCCATCGGCGCGGTGATCAGGTTGCTGACGTGCGGGCCGACGATGACGCCGAACAGCAGGTAGCCTGTGAGGCGCGGCAGTTGAAACCGGCGCAGGGCATCGCCGGTGATCAGGGCGCCCAGCAAGGCGAACCCGAGGGCAAGCGGTGTTGCCGCGGCGGCCGGCGCGCCCTCGCCGCCCAGTTCGCGCACGGCGACCATGGCCGCGATCGCCAGTGCGAGCGCCAGCAGCCGCCTCACCCGCGCCTCCGCGTCCGCATCACCACAGCGACGAGTTCCGACCCGATCGTGCCGGCCACCACGGCGGCATGAGCGATTGATGCCTCCGCGCCGAGCACGCTGACGGCGTTCAACGCGAAGGCAACGCCGAACACCCCGGGGGGCAGCAGGTGCAGCCGGAGTTCCCCGGGAGTGCTCGCACCCGCCACCCGGTGGGTCAGCGCGCAACCGGCCAACTGGGCGATGAGGCGCGCGCCAAGGTAGCCGGCTCCAAGCAGCAACGACGCCGACGACAACTCGGCACGGGCGCCGGCCAGCAGCAGTACCAGCACCAGCAGTGGATGCTGCACGAACAACACGTCCCGGCGAATGGTTTCCCGCGGTTGCCGGCCGGCAAATCTCCAGAACACACCGGCGATCAGCCCACCCAACAGGGCCGACAAGGACAGCGCGTCGGCGACGCCGCTCACCAGCAGCAGCGCCGAGACGGCGAACACGCGCTCCTCGGTTTCGGATGAAGCCCGGCCCAGCAACAACCAGGCGGCGAGCGCCAGCATGATCGTGACCCCCGATGCCTGGGCGATCAGGGTCAACGCGGCGAGGGGCGTGCCCGCGCGGATCCAGGCCAACGCCAGCCCGCCGGCCAGGATCGGCAGCAGCACTCCGAGTTCCTGGAGTCGCCTGACGGGCGTGCGCGGCTCGAGCGGATCGCCCGATGGCAGCGTCAGCGAGGTGGCCGCACAAATGCCGCACACCAGGATCACCGTCCAGAACATGGGTGGTTCGAGCGGAGTCACGGTCATCGCAACCGCGGCGACCCCGCCCGACACGACCAGCATGATCACCAGCGAATGCAGCCCCGCCGCGAAGAACAGCCGCCGCTCGTCGGTCCGGCGATCGCCCAGGCCGAGGCCGACCAGTACCCCAAGTGCCGCGAGTGCCACCGGCACCGACGGATCGAGCAAGGGCATCACCGGCGACAGCAGGTTGATGCCGCGGGGACCGAGACCGATGCCGGCCAGCAGCAGCACGGCGACCGGCGCCGAACTCCCCGACCATCCCAGAATCTGGCGCCAGCCGTGCGGCCGCGGATCGGCCCCCGCGTCACCCGGCCCGGTTTCGAGCTCATCGGGTAGATCGCGCAGCCCCAGCAGGCCGAACGACTCGCGGCCGGATCGGGAGTTCATCGTTCCAGGACCGTCACGAAGTGCGCATCACCACGCGTGATGGCGAGCAGCACGCGCTCTCCGGCCTTCGTGCCGTTGAAGGCGCGCAGCACCTGGGCCGGCGACGGGGCCGGGACTTCCGCGATCAAGGTAATGAGATCGCCGGCCGCCAGCCCGGCCCGGCTTGCGGCCGAACCGCGATCGACACCTAGTACCTCCGCGCCGACCCTCGGCTGGGCACGGAGGGTCAGGCCCAGCAGCGGACTCGCCGGCGGAGCCGGCGGCGGCGCCGCCGCGACCAGCGTCACGTCGCGCAGGTCGCCGCCGCGGCGGATTCGAAGCGCCAGCCTGTCACCGGGCGACAGCCGTGCCACGCGCACGCGCCAGTGTTGCCGCGTCGCGACGGTTACGCCATCGACCGCTTCGATCACGTCGCCCGCTCTCAGGTCTGCCGCGCCGGCATCGCCGGCGGTGACCGCGGTCACGACGACACCCAGTTCCGCCTTGGTGAGCGCGGCGAGGGCCGGTGTCAATTCCTGCACCTCGACGCCGGCAGTGCCGCCCGATCCGGGCGGCGATGACAACAAGCGTTCCGCTTCCGCGGCCAGCAGCGCGCTTGGCATGATCACCGCCTCGCTGCCGTTGGCGACGACGAGCCCCGCCAGCTCTGCGTCGGTCGAGAACACCAAAGCGCCAGGCACCAGGTCGGTTCCAGACGGTGCCGTCCAGACCTGCCCGGACCACATCGGCGTGTTGATCGCCGTCAACGAACCGATGAACACCGGGTAAAGCGAGACGCCGGCCGGCGTCAGGCGGGTGGCAAAGAAGTAACGGGGCCGCTGCAGCCGGCTTGGCGTCCACGGCAACGGCAGCGGCATGGCCGCTGCCGTCATCGCGCTCGCCACCGCCATGCCGGATGCGGCGTCGTAGGCGAGCACCGTCGTGTCCTTCCGCGGCACCGCGCTGGTGTTCGGTGGCAGGCGCGTCACGATGAGATCGTCACGCAGCCTGAACGCCACACTGCGCGCCGCCGACGCAGATGCCGTCTCGATGACGAGCAGTGATGGTTGCAGCCGCGCCTGGATCTGCCCGAGCTGACCGGCGAGATCGTCATAGCGCGGACTGGCCGACAACTGGCTGAGCACCGCGGGAATGGGATTGGGCGTGGTGGGCAGGCCCTGGAACCGGATGCGCGCCAACAGCCACAGCACGGCGATCGCCAGCGCGGCCGCGGTCAGCAGCAGTCGGGTCTCACGAGACACCTTTGGTCGATATGGACGGGCCGGTTGCATGTCTGGCGCCACCTCGGCAGTAGCCGGCGGTGATCTCAATTGTAGGCCGCCCGGGCAATCGTGCTGCGCGAGCCGCCGCAGGGCGGGCCGGATCGGGAACTGCGCCCCCAAAGGCCGGTGGTATCCTTGCCCGCGTTGTGCGTCGGGGCTGTGCGTCCACGGGAGGCGGTGCCATGACAGTCAGGAATCCATTGCGCGGCTGCGGCGTGTCGCGCCGCGACCTGTTGCGGCTGGGCGCCGGCGGCCTCGGGTTGGGCCTCTATGGTGGAGTGGGGCCCGTGCCGTTGGTCCTCGCCCAGGCGAGCCGGGCGGCGGCCACCACGACCGCCGGCCGCATTCTCGTCGTCTTCGAGTGGTTCGGCGGCAACGACGGCCTCAACACCATCGTGCCGTACGGCGATGCGATGTACTACAGGCATCGGCCCACCATCGGCATCAAGGAAAAAGACCTGCTGAAGATCGACGCGCAGTTCGGCTGGCACCGGTCGATGCGCGGGATGAAACGCCTCTACGACGAAGGCAAGGTGGCCATCGTCCAGGGCGTGGGCTACGACCAGCCGTCGTTCTCGCACTTCACGTCGATGTCGTTCATGCACACGGCGGCGCCCAACAGCGGCAACGAGTACGGCTGGATTGGCCGCACCGCGTCGGCGATCGACCCGGCCGGGGCACGCGACAACCTGATCGTCAACATCTCCGACAGCCAGACGCTGGCGGTGAAGGCCGAGAAGCACGTCCCGCTGGTGTTCATCGATCCGATGCGGTTCCAGCGCGCGCTGTTCTCGCAGGAGAAGGCGGTAGTGGACTCACTGGTGGCGTCCGCCTCCGCTCGCGCGTCGTCCAGCGAGCTACGGCGCGACCGCGCCGGAGCTGCCATCGGCAGCGTAGGCGGGCCGGTCGGCGATGCCCATCGCTACGTGCTCGATGTCACGAAGAGCGCGGCCCAGGCGTCGGAAGTGGTGCGGGCGGCGTGGAGCCAGTACCAGCGCAAGGCCAACCCCGACTTGCGGCTGCTCGACCTCGACAAGGTCGCAGCGCTGATCGAAGCCGACTTCCCGACGAGGCTCTACTACGTGCCGTTGCGCGGCAGCCTGTTCGACACCCACGTGAACCAGGCCTCGCCGCACGATCGGCAGCTCGAGTACTGCTCCGACGCCATTGCCGGGTTCTTCCAGGAGATGCAGCGGATCGGCCGGGCCGATGACGTGGTGATGTACGTCTACAGCGAATTCGGGCGGCGCGTGCCCGAGAACACCAGCCTGGGTACCGACCACGGCACGGCGCAGGTGAACTTCATCATCGGCAACGCCGTGAAGGGCGGCTTCTACGGCAGGCCGCCCAGCCTCACCAACCTGGTGCTCGGCGACAACCTCGAAAGCACCGTCGACTTCCGCCAGGTCTACGCCACGATGATCGAAGGCTGGCTCGGCGCCGACGCGGCGAACGTACTCGGGCAGAAGTTCGACACGCTGACGATGTTCCGCAGCTAACTGGGAGAAGGACGTGGCGAATCGCATCGGCTGGTCTCCTGGACCAGCGGCCTGGAAGGACGACCTGGCGCCGATCGCGGCGGCCGAGTGGAACTACGACCGCGCCGCGCATCTGCTGGCGCACGCGGGCTTCGGCGGCACGCCGGCGGAGATCGAGACGCTGGCCCGGGCCGGCCTCGACGCCGCGGTCCGCTCGCTCGTGCACTACGAGCGCATCCCCAATCCGAACATGCAGCCGTTCGTCGAATCGGGCCTGTGGGATCCGACCCTGAATGGGTTTCCCGAGAGCCGGCCCGAAGCCACCGATCGCGCCGAGCGCGACGGGGCGTCGATGGGTATCGCCACCAAGCCGGCCGGCAACCGTCCCGTGCAGCCCGTCTCCGATCGCTTCTTCTACTGGCTCCGCGCGACCATGCTCGAGACGCGGCGGCTCGGCTACTGGTGGGCGAACCGGATGCTGCAGACCACGCATCCGGTCGAGCAGAAGATGGCCCTGCTGTGGCACGGCCATTTCGCCACCCACGAGAACAAGGTCCGCGACTACCGCAAGATGGTGCAGCAGATCGACCTGTTCGAGCGGGGGGCCACCGGCAACCTGCGCGACCTCGCCATCAAGGTGGCGCAGAACCCGGCGATGCTGTACTTCCTCGACGCGCAGTACAACGTCAAGGGCGCGCCGAATGAGAACTTCGCCCGCGAGGTGATGGAACTGTTCACCATGGGCGTGGGCAACTATTCCGAGAGCGACGTGCGCGAATGCGCGCGGGCCTTCACCGGGTGGTACTTCGACGATCTCGCGTTCAAGGTGGATCCGCAGAAGCACGACGGCGGCGCGAAGACCTTCCTGGGGCGGACCGGGAACTTCGATGGCGTCGAGGTGCTGAGGATCATCTTCGAGCAGCCGGTCACCGCCGAATACCTGGCGGGAAAGATTTATCGCTTCCTGGTGCGCGACGAGCTGTCGCCGGAGTTGCGGCGACAGCTGGGCACGATCCTGCGCGACCACGACTACGAGGTCAAGCCGCTGCTCACCGCGATCTTCTCGTCTCGGGACTTCTACAGCCGGGCCAGCTACGGCGGCCACATCAAGGGCCCGGTCGAACACCTGGTGACGATGCTCAAGCAACTGGGCGCCGACGCCGTCCCGGGCGTGCCCGACTTCAACCAGGCCACCATTGCCATGGGCCAGCACCTGCTGAATCCGCCGTCGGTGGCGGGCTGGGCCGGCGGCAAAGCGTGGATCACGCCGGGCCTGCTGATTGCGCGCGGCAACGTCGCCCGCGATGTCCTGATCCCCGACATGACCGGCTTCCGCGACTGGAACTTCAACGCCGGCAGCGACAACGTGCTGGGCCAGCGCCTGCGCGATGGCCTTGACGTGGGCGCCGCCACCGCGGTGAACGACCCCTCGAACATGAGCGCATTCGACATGTCGGCGCTCGAGCGGGACGAGCGGTTCAACACCCGCATCTCCGGCTACGTCGGCTGGCAGCAGGCGGCGCGCAAGCTCATCCCCACGCCCCGCCACGCGGCACAGTTCGACCTTGCCGCCATGGTCGTCGACAGCGGCGCGAAGACCACGGCCGAGGCCGTGGATTACCTGCTGTGGCGGCTGCTCCGCGTGCCCGCGGCCCAGGGCACGAGGGATGCCCTCGTGACGTTCCTGACGAAGGAACTCGGCACAGACGCGATCGATCGCGCCAGGACATACATGGAAGACGCCCTGCGTCTGACCGTGCATCTCATCTTGAGCACGCCGGAATATCAGATCGCCTGATGCTGATCACCGTTGTCATCGCCTACCTGCTCGGCACGCTGATCGCCGGCGCGCTGCTGAGCGCCCGGATCAAGAAGGTCTCCGACTATCTCGTCGCCGGACGCAGCCTTGGCCTCGCGCTGAGCACGGCATCACTCGCGGCCGTGCAAATTGGCGCGGGGGTGGTGCTTGGCGGTGCGGAGGCCGGCGCCTCGAACGGGATCTGGCCGGGCGTGTGGTACGGCCTCGGCTGCGGCGGCGGACTGATCCTGGCCGGCTTCTTCGCCGCCGAGAAGATGCGCGCCAGCGGGGGCATTGTCCCGATCGACTTCTTCGCGGTGCGCTACGGCGAGAATCGCGGCGTGCGGACGTGGGCATGGCTCTCGAACATCCCGAGCCTGCTCGGCATCTTCGCGGCGCAGTTGATGGCGTCGGGCTCGGTGCTCTCGGCGGCCCTTGGCGTCAGCTTCCAAACGGCCGTGTTGATCGTGGCGGCCGTAATCTTCCTGTCGAACGTGCTCAGTGGCATGTGGGGTGTCGTGTTCGCGGACTTCTTCCAGGTCTCGATCATCATGATCGGCATCCCGCTTACGGCCCTCGCCGCCCTGGGACAGATCGACGACGCCGCCACCATGAGCGTGCTCACCACGCCGTTCATTCCAGAGGGGATGGGGTCTCGCGCCATCTTCCTGATCACGCCGTTCTTGTTCGCGATCTCGGTGTCCTACGACGCATTTATCCGCTACCAGTCGGCGCGCACCGGCGCCATCGCCAAGTGGGCGTGCGTGCTGGCCGGGGTGCTCACCATCATCGTGGCGTTCTGCGCCGCGCTGGTGGGCGCGGCCGGCCGGCAGGCGTTTCCGGACGTCCCGGCCCGCCAGGTGCTCACGCATGTGGCGAGCACGACGCTGCCGCCGATGGTCGCGGGCATCGTCATTTCCGCCTTGCTCGCGGCGGCCATGTCGACGGCCAATGCCTTGTTGATCTCGCTCGCCGGCTGCTTCTCGCGCGACTTCTACAACAAGGTGCTCAATCCCGAACGCGAGCTGGACGACCTGCCCAACGCGACGCTCTACGCGCGGCTGGCGGTCACGGTGGCGCTGGTGCTCGGCGTGGGCATCGCGCTGCAGGCGCGCGGCATTCTCGACACGATCATCATCTTCACGTATCCCTACATGGGCAGCATGCTGGTGCCGCTGCTGGGCGGACTGCTATGGCGCGGCGGCACGCGTCAGGGGGCGTTCGCGGCGATGTTCGTCGGCGGCGCGATCGGGCTCGTGGCGTTTGCCGCCGGTGTGCCCGGGCCGCTCGAAGGCGCCTTCAACATCGACCTGGGGTTGCTGATCGCGTTTGCGGTGTCGGCCGTGGTCTACGTCGGCGTCAGTCTCGCCTGGCGACGCCCTGCGGACGCGAGCCGTGAATTCACCTCATGATTCGATGAAAAGATCGCACTGGGTCGCCGGCCGGCTGCTCGATACAGTCGGGCCATGCACACATGGGCCCAGGAGTTCCGCCACGCCTGGCGATCGCTCGCGCGTCGCAAGACCTACCTCGTCACGGCAGCGGCGACACTGACGCTGGTGCTCGGCGCCAACGCCGCGGTGTTCGCCGTCGTCAACGCCACGCTGTTCCGCGCCATGCCGTTCACCGCCCGCGGGCCGGTCGTGCAGCTCTACGCGCAGCCGCCCGGAACCTCGGGCGTGCTGCAGCGCAACCCCCTGCAGCAGATGGAAATCTCGCGCCTGCGCGAGCGGGCGCGGAGCCTGGCCCGGCTCGAAGGGTTCTACCTGTCCGAACGCGTGGTCACGCTCGGCGGTGAGCCCAGCGCGGTGCCGGCCGCCGCCGTCACGCCGGGCCTGCTCACCATGGTGACCACACCGATCGCGCACGGCCGGCTGTTCACGCCCGCCGAAGGTGAGCCCGGCCATTTCGTGGCCGTGATCACGGATCGCTATTGGCGCGACCACCTCGGCGCCCGTGACGTGCTCGGCGCCACGCTCGTCATCGACGACGCCCCGCACACGGTTGTCGGCGTGCTGTCGCCCGGCTTTTCCGTGCCGTTCCTGCCGGCGGACATCTTCACGCCGCTCGTCGCGAGCGACGAGCCGAAACCGCGCGCCCCGCCGCTCACTGTGGCAGGTCTCGCCGAGCTGGCGCCCGGAGTGTCGCTCGGCCAGGCCCGCAACGAACTCGCCACGATCTCGAGCCAGTTGGCGCAGGAGTTTCCACGCACCCATGCGCATTGGCTGCTCGGCGCGCAGGACGCGCGCGAATGGCAGTACGGATCGATGCGCGCGCCGTTGCTGATGTTGCTGGCGGCAACCACGCTCGTGCTGCTGATCGCCTGCGTCAACATTGCCAGCCTGGCGTCGGCACAGGCGGTGGCACGTTCGGGCGAGTGGTCGTTGCGCCTGGCACTTGGCGCCTCAACCGCCGACGTGTTGCGGGCTCAACTGGCCGAGCTGCTGATCATCGCCGTTGCCGGCCTGGTCCCAGGCCTGCTGCTGGCCCAGGCCGCAGTGCCGGCGCTGCTCGCGGTCAATCCGACCATCGCGCAAGCGCTCGGCCCGGTGGCGATCGATTGGCGCGTCCAGGCCGTGAGCGCCGTCGCGGCCGTCATCATCGCCGTGGTGGCGGCGCTGGTGCCGGCGCTCCGCAACCGGCGCGGCCACGCGACCGAGGCCATCGTCGCCACGGCGACGAGGACAACGGGCTCACCGCGGGCGGCCAGGTTGCAGCGGGTGCTGGTGTCGATTGAAGTGGCGCTGTGTGTCGCGTTGCTGATGGCCGGCGGCGTGTTGATCGAAGGGCTGCGAGACCTGTCGCGGCGTGGCCCCGGCTACGAGGCCGCCGGCGTCCTGACCGCCCAGGTGCGGCTCCCGGAGGCCGCCTATCGTTCCGCTGATTCGCGCGCCGCCGTGGTCAAGCGGCTGCTGGACGACATCCGCGCGCTGCCGGGGGTGGTGGCAGTTGGCATCACCCAGAATGCGTTCGTGCCGAACTTCTCCTATCAGACACTGATCAAGGTCAAGGAGCGGCCGACGCCAGACGATCAGCCACACACGGTGCAGTACCGCCGCGTCAGCCCCGACTATTTCAAGGCGATGCAGATCCGGATGCTCAACGGCCGGCCGTTCAGCGATGCCGACACCGCCGACCGCCCCCCGGTCGCCATTGTCAGCCGGCGATTCGCCGAGACGCTGATGCCCGGCCTGGATCCCATTGGGCAGGTCCTCGTTCGCAACAACCCTCCGCCCGTGACCATCGTCGGCGTCGTCGACGATGTGGCCGACGTCAGCGTGACGGCGGCGGTGGAGCCGGCCTTTTACGTGGCGTGGTCGCAGAACAACAACTTCGGCGTGCCGGTCGCGTTCGTGATTCGAACCGGGGTGGACCCGGCGTCGCTCGTGCCGGCGGTGCGCGAGGCGGTGAGGCGTGCCGACCCGTCGTTGCCGCTGCGACGGACACAGCCGCTCGTGACGTTCGTCAGCGAATCGACCGCGCCGGAGCGCTTTCGAGGCCTGGTGCTGGGCATGCTTGCTATGCTGGGGCTGGTGCTGGCGGCGGTGGGAATCTTCGGCGTGACGTATCGCAGCGTGGTGGATCGCACCCGTGACTTCGCGGTCCGGCTGGCGCTGGGGTCGGGTTCGGCGGGCGTGGTTCGACTGGTCCTGCGAGAATTGGTTCGCGATCTGACCGGCGGCGTCGTAGTGGGCGGCGTGCTTGGGGCGGCGCTGTGCGGTGCCCTGACCCGTTCGCTCGAGCACGTCGCCCCGCTCGAGCTGACTGGCGTCACGCTGGTAATCGCGATCGTCAGTGCGGTCGCCTTCGCGGCGGCCGCCGTCCCGGCGTTGCGGGTGGTGCGCGTCGACCCGGCGCAAGTACTGAGAGGATAGGGAACAGGTGGGCGAACCGGTGATTGGCCTGCTCGGCGGCCTGGGACTGGCTGCGGGCATTCATTACTATCGCGCGCTGGCAGCGGCCCACGAGCAGCTTGGCCGGCCACTCAACCTCGTGATGGCGCACGCGCAGATCGCGCGCGTCACCGAACATGCTTCCAAGGGGGACCGCCCGGGCCTGGCCGAATACCTCGCGGGACTCTTGGCACGGCTCCAGGATGCCGGCGCCACCATCGGCGTGATCCCGGCCGTGACCCCGCACATCTGTATCGAGGAGCTGAACGCTGTGACGCCGATCCCGGTGGTGGACATCACCGAGGCGGTATCGGATCGGATTCGCGATCGCAAGCTGTCGAAGGTCGCGTTGTTCGGCACGCGGTATGTAATCGAATCCGACATGTTCGGCCGGCTGCGCGACGTCACCGTGGTGCGCCCGCACCCGGCGGAGGTCGCCGTGATCCACGACATCTATTCGCAGCTCGCGAGCACCGGCGCCGCGTCGGCAGCACAGCGCCAGCAGCTGGTGACCCTGGCCGGCACGCTGCAGCGGCGTGACGGCGTGGACGCGGTCGTTCTCGCCGGCACCGACCTGACGGTGCTGTTCGACGCGTCGAATACGCCGTTCCCGCACGTCGACTGTGCCGGCGCGCACCTCGACGCCATCATGGCGACGGTGCTACGAGGCTAGCGCGCTCGGCCGCCGGGCCGGGCGCTTTGACGCCGGGCCGTGCCTGATCAACAAGCGGATGAACTCTTCCATGAACGGCGTGGCAACGGCGTCGCTCAGGGTGACGGCGTACCACTTGCGGAACACACCGGCCCTGGTGATGCGGACTGCCTTGATCTCGCGCGACGCCAGTGCGTGAAGGATCGACCACTTCGGCAGCACGCTCGCGCCCAGGCCGGCCTTGACCATTTCGATGATGCCCTCGGTCAACTGCAGGTAGGTCACGCGCGCAGGTTCGATGCCGAGCGGGCGCAACACGCTCTGCACGATGAAGCTGCGATCGATCGACCGCGAGTACAGGTAGAGCGGCTCCTCGGCCAGCTCCTCTGGCGTGATGAACGGTCGCGACGCCCAGCGATGCCCTGGCGGCACCACCGCGACGTGTTCGTCATCGAACAGCTCGCCGCAACGCAGCCGCTTGTCGTCGGTCTCGTCGTTCATGATCGCGAGGTCGAGCTTCGCCTCGAGCAGCGCGGTGATCGGATCGAGCGTGTACTCGGCGGCGATCTGCAGCACGAAGTCGGGGTGCCGGCGCCGAAGCCCCTCGACGATCGCCGGCAGCCAGTGGTAGCCGGTGTAGCAGTGGGTGCAGACGCGCAGCTCGCCCGTGGTGTGGCGCGCCAGTTGGTCGACCTTTGCCTCGACGCGGCCGATGGTGGCCAGCACGTCGTCCGCCGCGTCCACCAGCACGCGCCCGGCGGCGGTCAGCAGCATCCGGCGGCCGGAGCGTAGGAACAGCCGTGTGCCGAGCTTGTCTTCGAGCTCGCGCAACTGGTGGCTGACGGCCGACTGCGTCACGTTAAGACGATCGGCGGCGCGCGTGACGCTCTCGGCGCGGGCCACCTCGGCGATCAGCCGGAGGTGGTGCGATTCGAGGAATCGGCTCATGAATCATGCTCATTCTCTCACAAGGCATGATTAATTACGCTCATGTTGAGCTAATCGCCGCACGGACCGAGCGCCGCCCTGGGCTTCCAGTTCACGCGCGTCGCCGGCGGGCGGTTCAACCTGATCGCCCCTGGCTCGGGACAAACATCCACGCAACTGCCTTCATACCAGCACTCGCCGGGCCACAGCACGTGCGGGGGGCCACCCTTCTCGTCGTTCGGCAGGAACAAATCCACCGGGCACACGTGCAGGCAGAGGTTGCAGCCGGTGCACAGTTCGGGAACGATCGTGATCGGATCGACGATCGCCTGATCGGCAATGGCGAAGACCTTGGTGCTCATCGTGCCGCCTGTTCGCGGATGTAGTCGGCGTTGTGGCGTTCGTAGTTGGTGGCGAAATCGCCGTAGTAGTCGATCGGCAGCGCGCCCACGCGCACGCCGGCCGCATCGCGCTGCACGGTGACGAACTTGTGCCAGTCGGGCGGATCCACGGCCGGATAGTCGAGGCGCTCGAACTGCAATTGCTTCGAGCTCGCCTTGCGCGCCAGGCACGAGTGGATGACCAGCTCGGCGTTGGTCAGCACGTTCAGCGTCTCCTGCGCGCGTAACAGGTCGTGGGGGTTGCGGGCCACGAGACGGCTTGCCTCGTTGGCGCGGAGCTCCTCGATGCCACGCAGGCCCTCGTGCAGCAGGTCGTCGCTCTTCACCGCGCCGCAGTAGTTCTGCATCACGCGGGTAATGGCCTCGGCCAGCGCCTGCCAGGTCACGCCGTGCTGGCGCTGCAGCGGTTCGTAGAGCCGGGCACGCTCGCCCGCCACCTGCGCGTCATCAATTGCCACGTCACCGTGCGCCGCCGCGTGGGCGGCGGCATGCCGGCCGGCGTAGTGCCCGGTGGCCGCAGCATGCCCGACGCAGTCCGACGCGAAAAGCACGTCGCCGGCGGCGAACAGTCCTTCGAGATTGGTCATGAGACGCCAGTCGTTCACCATCCCGCCCGGGATGCCGAAGAACTGCCGTTCCTGCGGCAGGAACTGGCCCGACCGCCAGCCGTCGCCGTAGCCCTGGAGCACGTCGCGCGCCGGATCGAATCCCGCGTTGTTGTAAGCGGCGTAGACCGGCGTCCGCGTCTTGCCTTCGTTGCCGACCATCATGCCCCAGATGACCTTGCGTTCCATCGGCGGCATGGCGGTGAGGTCGGCGTAGAACGGCAGCTTGAAGCCGCGCTTCATCGCCTCCGCGACCGGCATGGTCTCGGGCCCCTGGAACTCGTAGTACGGAAAGTCGGGTTCGCCGCCGCCCTTCATGTAGAACTTCTGGCCCGGCGACGGACGGTAACGGTCGGCCACCGCCGCCAATTCGCGCCCATCGCGATCGAGCCACGGGATGCGGCGCCCTTCGGCATCGACCATCGTGCAGGCATACCAGGTGTTGTGGTTGTTGCCGGTGCTGTACGGCGGAAAGCTGCGCAGGCCAGACCACTCGCCCCGCAGTGACTTCTCGAGCATGGTGAACTGCCCGCCGGCGCGCCAGGCCATGGCGTGGCCGTCGCCGGTGCACTGCGGCGGGCGAAATTCCGAGATGCCGGTTGCGCCCGGCGCGAACAGCCACAGGCGCGTCGGCCGCGACATGCAGAACACTACCGCCTTCGCGCGGCACACCGTGAACTTGCCGGTCCGGCCGTTGATGGCCACGGCGCCGACCACGCGTCCGCCGATCCGGCCGCCTTCGGTGAGCAGGCCGGCCCCCATCGTGCGGTCGATGACCTGGGCCTTGCGGATCTTGGCGCCGCGATACATCGCCCGCTTGAAGGTCGTGCCCCAGACGCGCAGGGTGAAGCGATTCACGTAGTCGTACGCAAACATGAACTTGGTCGCGTCGTCGCGGAAATCAGCGCCCTTGAACTCGTCGTCGGTGTCGCGGATCTTGGCGCCGTAGGTCTCGAGATCGAGCAGGCGGTCGTAGCCCTCGCGCGACTCGATGTAGTGCGAAATGCCGTTGTTGTAGCCGTGATGCATGCGCACCATGGCGTCGGCAAGTTCTTCCGGGGTGACGCGCGAGCAGGGGTTGGTGGCGGCCATCTCCCAGTGATCGCAACCGGAGCCCATCGCGCCGCTCGTCATGGTGGCAGCCTTCTCCCACATGATGACGCGCGCGCCGCGGGCGGCCGCGCCCATGGCCGCGAAACAGCCGGAGGCGCCACCGCCGATTACCAGCACGTCGGCGTCCTGGTAATCCGTCTTGTCGTATTCAATCGGATAGGGCCACGGGATCGGGCCCAGCGGGGTCTCGCCAGCCATCGCGGTCATTCTATGCCGGTCGGCGGGCGGCACGACGAGGCCGGCGGCGATGCCCCGGCCATCGGCTCACATCGGCACAATCCTGAAGACGTCGTCACAGACCTGCGGCACCGTGCCTGACGCATCGAAGCGGTGCCAGTGGAGGGAATCAAGCCGATGCGCCAGTTGCTGCCGGATCACATCGCGGTCGGCATCAGAAGCATCTGGCCCGCGCCCTTCAACCCTCGCGATCAGCACCGACTCGGGCGCCTCGAGCCACAACCCGTTGAACGGCACGCCGGCGGCAGCCGCCACGTGCTGAACCGCGGCGCGGTCCTCGGGCCGCGCGAATACCGCATCGACAATGGCCGCGAAGCCGCCGCGGACGACGGCATCCGCTTGCTCCATGACCGTCGCGTAGACCCGTTGGGACATTTCGGCGGTATAGCCTTCAGGACCCAGGCGATCGAGCGGCTGCACCCCGCAGAGCCGCTTTCGGATCTCGTCACTGCGAATCACGACGGCGCCCGGGGCCGCGCCAATGGATGGTGCGAGGGCAGTGGCCAGGGTCGATTTGCCGGATCCCGATGCCCCGCCGACGGCAATCAGGCACGGGGGCGGCGGCGCGAGCAGGATCTTCGCCAGGGCGAGATAGTTGCGCGCCTGGGCTTGCAACTCCAAACGCTGGAAGGCATCCGTTTGAAGGTTGGCGGACGTGGCGGTCGTCTTCGCCATGATGGCCGCGCGGCACGACAGGAAGAGCGGCATCAGCGGCAGGCCGTCGACGTCCTGCGTGTCGGCCAGGTAGCCGTTCCAGACGGCGTTGGCGTGGTGCGTCAGCCCGAGCCGCCACAGGTCCATCAGCAGGAATGCCAGGTCGTAGAGCACGTCGATGCAGGCGATTTGGTCGCTGAATTCGATCGCGTCGAACAGCGTGGCCCGGCCATCGATCAGGACAATGTTGCGGAGATGGAGGTCGCCGTGGCACCGCCGAACCATCCCTTCGTCGCGGCGCCGGTCGGCCCGGTTGCCGCAGCGGCCCAGCACGAACCGGGCGCGGCCGGTCAGGTCGGCGCACAGGATCGGGTCGAGAATTTCCGCACCTTCCGCGACAAATCCAGCGGCGTTGCCGTCGATGACGCGGGCCATGGAGTCCCAGCCGCCCTGGTCGGTGCGGTAGTCAGCCGCGGCGTGGAACCTGGCAATGGTCCGAGCCAACGGCCGCATCAGTTGAAGGGGGAGCTTGCCGGTAGCGGCCAGCCGGTCGAAGAGCCCGTCTTGATCGAAACGGGTCATTTCGACGAGCCAGTCGACCGGCGTGCCAGCGCCGCCAATGGCCAGCGATCCGTCTCGCTGCTGGGTGACGGCGACGACGTTGCGATAGATGGTTGGGGCGTTAAGCCGGTTGATTCGGAGTTCGGCCTCGCACATGGCGCGTCGCCGTGCGGCGGTCGAATAGTCGAGGTAGTCGTAGCGGACCGCACGCTTGAGCTTCCAGGCCCGGTCGCCAGCGAGGAACAGGATTGAGGTATGGGTGTCTATTCGCTCGACCGCGGCCCCGGCGTGGGCGGCGGGTGAACTCAGGAACTCTGCGACGCGCGATTGGTCTTCAGTAATCATCTTGCGCTCGCGCCGTACAGAACAGCGTTACCTATCTTGCACGCAACCCGCGTGCCTGCTCCATCCCGGCCTGAATTACGCGTGCAATGTGCATCCTTGCCCTCCCCCCTTGCGCTGGCCGGCTGGTCTCGGCTCTACTAACGGTCCGAACCAAAGGAGCTGTCATGTCACTGTCACGAGTTCTCGGATTTGCCCTCGCCGCCGGCGCCGCCTTCCTTCTGGCGACGTGGGACACCGATACCAGCGCGCATGCCCAGGCCAAACCGGCCGCGCGCGCGGCAGTCGCCAACTTCATCACCGGCGAAGGGCTGCCAAACCCGGCGCCCGTCGTCACGCGCAACTGGGGCCAGTTGCCCGCGGGCCGCAAGTGGGGCACCACCGCCGGCATTGACATCGACCCGAAGGACGGCCAGGTCTGGGCCTACGAGCGCTGCGGCGCCGGCACCGCCGGCGGCGGTCCGGTCGATTGCGAGAACAACCCGGTCGATCCGGTCTTCAAGTTCGACCGCAAGACCGGCGCGGTGCTGGCCAACATCGGCAAGGGTGTGATGGTGACGCCCCACGGCATCCACGTCGACAAGGACGGCAACGTGTGGGTGGCCGACTTTGCCGGCAACAAGGCCGGCGACCGTGGGCACCAGGTCCACAAGTTCAGCCCCAAGGGCGAGAAGCTGCTGAGCCTGGGCATTGCCGGCAAGCCGGGCAACGCCGACGGCCAGTTCAACCAGCCCAATGACGTGGTCACGGGACCCGACGGCAGCATCTATGTCGCCGATGGCCACGACGCCCAGGGCATGACCACTAACGCCGCCATTGCCGAGGGCCTCAAGCGCGGCGCGACCTCGCGAATCAGCAAGTTCACGCCGGACGGCAAGTTCGTCAAGTCATGGGGCAAGATCGGCGTCCGCCACGGCGAGTTCCGGACGCCGCACGCGTTGATGTTCGACGCGAAGGGCCGCCTGTGGGTCGCGGATCGCGGCAACCATCGGCTCGAGATCTTCGATCAGGATGGCAACTACCTGGAGTCGCGCTACACCTACGGCCGTATCAGCGGGTTCTTCCTCAGAAACAACACCGTCTATGCCATCGATTCGGAGTCGGGTCCGTTGAACCACCCGAACTGGCGCAACGGCGTGCGCATCGGCCCGCTCGACGAGGATCGCATTACCGGGTTCATCGGCCCCTTCGAGCGCGAGGACCGGGTCTACCAGGGCACGGCGGGCGAAGGGGTCGCGGTTGACGCCGAGGGCAACGTCTACGCGGCCGAAGGACCGAACTCGCTGGCCCAGGCCGGTGGCGCGTTCACCAAATACTCGGTGAAGTAGCCAGGCGCGTCGGTGAGGGCCTTCACATCAGGAGTGTGAAGGCCTTCATTTTGACCGCCATTGGAACAGACACCACAGACAGCAGCTCGGTGTAGTTCTTGGTGATCGCGATCTGCTGAATTCGGGACAGCGATCCCGACGCGGTGAACTCCGGAGAATCCAGCCCCTTCACGACCCTGGCGACGCGTCCTTCGGCGAGATGCAGCGTGTACGACTGCCCATCGTCGTCGTTGGTGAACCCGACGCGCTGGTATCCCAGCTTGGCGACCTTGGCCGTGAACGGCAGCGCGTTGTACGCCTGGGTCAGCAGCTCGAACTCATTGGTCTCTTCAAATGCTTTCACGTCCCCAGCATCTCATCCCGCCGTGGCCAGGTGCGGAGAAATCCGCGAAGGTGCAGTGAGACCGGGCTTTACACAAAAGTTCTTTGTATTATAAAGTAACTCATGAATGGTGCCTCGACCGGCCGCGTCACCCGATCCGCTCCAGCGCCATCAGGCCGCGGTCCGGGCACGCCTGGTCCAGTCGGGCCACCCGCGGACGGGTCCCGACAGCGTCTCCTGGAAGGTCAACCGCGAGATGATCGTGGTGGCCGGCTGGGGCCGCGCCATCCTGCTGCAACTGGCACATCCGGCCGTGGCCGCCGGCGTGCACCGGCACAGCGCCTTTCGCGGCAGCCTCCGCGCCAGCTTCCGGCGGCTCCATGCCACCGTCGGCGCCATGCTGTCGCTCACGTTTGGCGATACCGGGCAGGTGATCGCGACCGCCGCCGGCATCAACACGGTTCACGACCGGGTTCGCGGGACGGTCCCGCCGTCTCAAGAACGACCGCGGACCGCCGGCGAGGCCTACTCCGCCCACGATCCCGGACTGCAGCGATGGGTCCACGCCACGCTGCTCGAATCGATTCCGCTCACCTATGAACTGCTCGTCGGGCCCCTGACCCCTCGCGAGCGGGATCGCTACTGCGCCGAGGCGGCCATCATGGAGCCGCTGCTGGGGATGCCCGACGGCTGGCTGCCGCGCGACTCGGCGCAGCTCGACTCGTACATGCGCGAGATGCTGGCAGGCGGCACCCTCGTCGTGACCGACACCAGCCGGGCGCTCGCACGAGCGGTGTTGTACCCGCCGCACTGGGGCGTCGCCTGGCCGGCGTTTCGGGCGGTGCAGGTCCTCACGATCGGCTCGCTGCCGCCCTCGCTCCGCCAGGCCTATGGGTTCGAGTGGCGCGCGCGCGACGCGCGGGCGTTCGCGCGCTGGACCGCGATCCTGCGCACGCTGCGGCGGCTGCTGCCCTCGATCGCACGCGAGTGGCCCATGGCGCGGCGGCGAGATCTGTCCAGCGCGCTCACCGAGGTCGTAGTCCACTGATGTTGGAGATCGGCCTGAACCATCCGCTGCACGTCCGCGACGAGCGGCTGACCACCCGCGGCGATGCGTGCCGGCTGCTGTATGTCAGCGACATTCACCTCAGGAACGGCCGCTCCGACCGCCTGACAAGGCAGGTGATGGATGCCGTGATTCGCTCGTCTCCCGACGTGGTGCTGCTGGGGGGAGACCTGGTCGATCGCGTTTCTGAGTTGAGCAAGCTGTCCGGCCTCGTCGGCAAGCTGCGCGAAGTCGCGCCGGTCCTCGCCGTGGGTGGCAATCACGACCGCTGGCTCGGCATGCCCCAGGTCCGCGAGGCCGTGATGACAGGTGGCGGGCGGTGGATCCATGACGATGTGGCACGGGTAACTCACCGGGGCCGCGTGGTCACGGTCGCGGGCCCGGACACGGAGCCGCCAGCCGGCGGCGACGTCCGCATCCTCTGCGCGCACAACCCGCGCATCTGGAAGGCGACGCGCCAGAGCGGTTACGATCTCGTCCTCGCCGGGCATCTGCATGGCTGCCAGTTGGTGGCCGGCGAGTATCACGACCGCCTGTTTCCGGGCGCTCTCTTTTATCCCTACTGCTTCCTGAGTCATCAACGGGGCTCGACGCGGCTGGTGGTCAGCCGCGGAGTCAGCGATTTGCTGCCGATCCGCTGGCGGTGTCCGCGGGAAGTGGTGCTGTGCCATGTCTGATCGGCCGGTCTGGGCCAGTATCGTGTCGCTCGCATGCCTGCTCCGCGGTCTGCCGCTGTTCTTTCACGCAGCGCCCAGAACGCCGCTGCGCGCACTGGGCATCATCGCGCTCGACACACTGCACGTGCTGCGCCGTTCGCAGCCGTTGTCGCGGCGGCGGATCAGCGAGCTGGCCATGTTCCTGGATCTTGAAGGCTGCACAAATGCGCTGTGGGATCACAAAGGCCTGTGCGCCGCCGAATACCTGACGCTCCGGCAGCAGTTGAAGCACGCCGGCCTGGGCGCGCGCATGGAGGCCTACCTCAGGAGGCTCCGCGAGCTGGAAAGCCGGCGCCCGTCGATTGGCGGCGATCACCGGACTTTCGAGGAGGTTCGTTCGTACCGTGAGGCCGTCGCGCGGCTGTCGATTGACACCGCTGCCGCCATCGCGCTCGACGACGAGGACTGCGAAACAGACACGCTGTTCCGAATCCTGATGCAGTGCCAGATCATCGACGACATCCTGGATTACCCGGCAGACCTGGCCGCGCGCCTGCCCAGTTTTCTGACTGCCTCGGCGTCATTGCCGCAGGCTATGGAGCTCACCGCCTCGGCGTCACGTCACTATGCCGCGACCCCTGAAGGATGCGTGTTGCCCCTGCGGCTCGCGCTCGGCGTCGTTTCGGCCATGGCGAAGTTCGTCATTGGCGCGGCCCCACAACGGCATCGACAGGCCATCCGAGTAGCGTCATGGTAACGAGGACAGTGGAGGAAGCATGTTGAAGACCCGGACGGAGACCTGGCTCGCGCTGCTCGCCGGCGCCGTCGGCCTGTTCCTCGTCGGGCTCGGCGGCCTCTGGGTGTTCATGAGCGCGACACCGCCGCTGCACCAGGGCGCGCAGGATGTCACCTCGGTGGCGGAAGCGGCTCCATCGCAACAATGGGTCGAGGCGACGGCGCAGGCGCGGGAGATCGTCCGCGCGAGTGTCGCGGAACAGAACCTTCCGGGCGCATCGGTGGCAGTCGCGGTGGACGGCAACATCGTCTGGGCCGAAGGCTTTGGCTGGGCCGATATCGAACAGAAGACGCCGGTGTCGCCCAAGACCCGGTTCAGGATTGGCACCGCCTCAACAGCGCTCACCTCGGCCGCCGTCGGCCTGCTGCTCGAGAAGGACCGGCTGAAGCTCGACGAGAAGATCCAGGCGTACGTGCCCGAGTTTCCGGAGAAGCAGTGGCCCGTGACACTGCGCCAGTTGATGGCGCACGTCGCCGGCGTCCCGACCGACAGCGGTGATGAGGGGCCGCTGTTCTCGGAACGGTGCGAGCGGGCGGTCGAAGCGCTGCCCCACTTTGCGGGGCGTCCGCTGCGGTTCGAGCCGGGAACGCAGTACAGCTATTCGAGCTATGGCTGGATCCTGATGAGCGCGGCTGTTGAAGCGGCGGCGAACGAGCCACTCCTCGCCTTGATGCGGACCCAGATTTTCGAGCCGCTGGGCATGGACGGCACGAGGGCCGACGCCGGGACGGTGCCGATCCCGGACGTCGCGACTTTCTACTTTCCGAGGTTCGCCGGCGACCCCCGCTACGGTCCTGACCTCATGCGCCCGCTCGAATATTCCTGCTACTCAGGATCGAGTGTCTTCCTGTCCACGCCGTCCGACCTGGTGCGCTTCGCGGTGGCGATCAACACCGGCAGGTTGCTGCAACCCGCGACGGTCGCACTGCTCCAGGCATCGCAGCGCCTGGTATCTGGAGCGGAGACCGGTTACGGTCTTGGCTGGGATCTCGAGACCGCCACGGTGCTGGGCAAGCCGGCGCGCGTCGTCGGTCACGACGGCGAATCGCTGGGCGGGACAGTGGCCTCGTTCATGACCTTCCCTGACTACGACATCGTCGTCGCCCTGGCGACCAACATCTCGTACGCGGACACCTTTGGCGTCGCGGTAAAGGTCGCCGAGGCCTTTGCGCAGCAGGCGAAGGGTCCAACCAGGTAGGTGGAAGACGCGCGATGGCCCAGAGAAGGACCAGATCGGTGGGCCGCGTTCCTCAACGCCCAGGCTCCGAGAGAAACTGAACGAAACGCTTGAAGAGCTGGGTCTGGTAGTGCATCCGGTTCCACGCCAGCGCGATGGTCCGCGATGGCTTGTCGCCGGCGAGCGACCGGTACTCGCGGCCCTGGTCGCGCCCCTTCGGCACCGCCATCGCCGGGATCAGCGACACGCCCAGTCCAAGCCGTACGAGTTCCAGGACGGTCAGCAGCTGGTGGCTCTTCGCTGTGATCAAGGTCGAGACCGCATGCCGCTCGCAAAAGCTCATAGTGTTCCGGGTGAGGCAGTGCGCCTCGTTCAGGACCACGAACGGTTCGGACGCCAGGTCCTTTAAGCCCAGCTTCGGTTTCTTGGCGAGCGGATGGCGGCTCGGCAGCACGGCCAGCAGTTCCTCGGTGAACAGCGTCTTCGTGTGCACGTGTTCGGCCTGAATCGGCAGCGCCAGAATCGCCAGGTCGGCATCGCCGCCGGCCAGCAGGCGCAGGATGTTGGCTGTGGTGTCTTCCACGATCTCGATCTGCGCCTTCGGGCACTCCTTCGCGAAGCGGGTCAGCACCGCGGGCAGAAAATATGGCGCAATGGTGGGAATGACCGCCAGGACGATCCGTCCTGAGTCCGGGGTGTCGGTCACGCGGGCGCAGGCGTCCTCGGTGAGGCTCAGGATCTGGTCTGCGTAGCGCCTGAAGAGCCGGCCGGCCTCGGTCAGCCGCACCCCCCGGCCCAGGCGTTCGAACAGCGGCTGGCCCAATTCACGCTCGAGCTTGGCGATCTGCTGGCTGAGTGACGGCTGCGACACGTGGCAGGCCTCGGCCGCGCGCGTCACGTTGCCAAGCTCGGCCACCTTGGCGAAATAGCGAAGCTGATGCATCTCCATGGACGGTCTGTACCCCGGCGAATGAGAAATAGGAACTACCTATGACAGCAATCGTATCAAAGCCTTAGACCTATTTCTCCAGCGCCCCTACTGTAGTTAAGGTACGAACCTTTCGTTCGGTCCTGGAGAGAAGTCAATGACGAAGAGCCTGATGACCCTGGTCGCCGCATTCGCGGTGGCAGTGCTCCCGCTAGTGTCCACCCATACCGTCCATGCCCAGGGCGAGCCAAAGCCCAATCAGTTCTGGTGGCCCGATCAGCTCGACCTCTCGCCGCTGCGGCAGCACGCCGCCAAGTCGAACCCGCTGGGCGACCAGTTTGACTATGCCAAGGCGTTCGCCAGTCTCGACCTCAATGCGGTCAAGCAGGACATCGCGAAGGTCCTGACCACGTCGCAGGCGTGGTGGCCCGCCGACTACGGCAACTACGGACCGTTTTTCATCCGCATGGCCTGGCACAGCGCCGGGACCTACCGCGTGTCTGACGGACGCGGCGGCGCCGGCGGCGGCCAACAGCGGTTCGAGCCGCTGAACAGTTGGCCCGACAACGCCAATCTCGACAAGGCGCGGCGGTTGCTGTGGCCGGTCAAGGCGAAATATGGCCAGAAGATTTCCTGGGCCGACCTGATGGTGCTGGCCGGCAACGTGTCGCTGGAGTCGATGGGCTTCAAGACCTTCGGCTTTGCCGGCGGGCGCGAGGACGAGTGGGAGCCGGAGCTGGTCAACTGGGGTCCCGAGAAGAAGTGGCTGGCCGACGAGCGACACACCGGCGAGCGGATGCTGGACAACCCGCTGGCGGCCGTGCAGATGGGCCTTATCTACGTGAATCCCGAGGGCCCGAACGGCAAGCCGGATCCACTGGCGGCTGCCAACGACATTCGCCAGGCCTTTGGCCGCATGGCGATGAACGACGAGGAGACGGTCGCGCTGATCGCCGGCGGTCACACCTTCGGCAAGGCGCACGGCGCCTACCCGCCGGCGGATTGCGTGGGTCCCGAACCCGCGGCCGCAGGCATCCAGCAGCAGGGCCTGGGCTGGGAGAACAAGTGCGGCAAGGGCAACGCCGGCGATACGGTCACCAGCGGCCTTGAAGGAGCCTGGACGTCGCGGCCGATTTCGTGGACCTCGGAGTACCTCACCAACCTGTTTGCCTGGGATTGGGTGCAGACCAAGAGTCCGGCCGGTGCGACCCAGTGGATTCCCGCGAATGGCCAGGGCTCGAACCTCGTGCCGGATGCGCACGATCCGTCGAAGCGGCATGCGCCGATCATGTTCACGACCGACCTCGCCCTGCGGTTCGACCCCAGCTACGGGAAGATCGCGAAGCGCTTCCAGGAGAACCCCGAGGAGTACCGGCTGGCGTTTGCCAAGGCGTGGTTCAAGCTGACGCACCGCGACCTCGGTCCGCGGGCGCGCTATCTCGGTCCAGAAGCTCCACGCGAGGACCTGATTTGGCAGGATCCGCTTCCCAGGGTTGAGCGGCCGATCGACGTGAAGGATGTGGCGCAGTTGAAGGCCCAGATCCTGAAGTCGGGCCTGACCGTTCCCGAACTGGTCAGGACCGCGTGGGCGTCGGCGGTCACGTTCCGCGGCACCGACATGCGCGGCGGCGCCAACGGCGCCCGCGTGCGCCTTGCTCCGCAGAAGGACTGGGCCGTCAACGATCCCGCTGAGTTAACGAAGGTTCTGAAGGCGCTTGAAGGCATTCAGGCGAGCTTCAACCAGGGCAAGAAGCAGGTGTCGCTCGCCGACCTGATCGTGCTCGGCGGCAGCGCGGCAATCGAGCAGGCCGCGAAGACCGCCGGCTACCCCGTCACCGCGCCCTTCACTCCAGGGCGTGCCGATGCTTCGGACGCGCAGACCGACGTGCCGTCGTTCGCACCGCTGGAACCCGCCGCCGACGGGTTCCGGAACTACTACCGTCCTGGCCAGCGCCAGTCGCCGGCCGAACTGCTGATCGAACGAGCGAGCCTGCTGACGCTCTCCGCACCCGAGATGACGGTGTTGGTCGGCGGCATGCGGGCGCTGAATGCCAACGCCGGCCAGTCGGCGCACGGCGTCTTCACCAGCCGGCCGGGGACCTTGAGCAACGACTTCTTCGTGAACCTGCTCGACATGTCCACGAAGTGGGGCAAGTCGGCCGCGTCTGAAGGCCTCTACGAGGGCGTCGATCGCGCGACCGGCAAGGTGAAGTGGACGGCAACCCCGGTGGACCTGGCGTTCGGTTCGAACTCCGAACTCCGCGCCCTGGCCGAGGTCTACGCTGCCGACGATGCGAAGGAGAAGTTCGTGCGCGACTTCGTGGCGGCATGGACCAGGGTCATGAACCTCGATCGTTTCGATCTGAACTAGACGATGGTCCGGGGCGTGCCTCGCTGCCAGGCACGCCCCGCCTGCCAGCAACTGCCCCACTCCATCACTCAAGTTCAACGCCGCGCGGTATTTACTGCTGAGGTAGGTCCAATGAGGACATGAGAGGAATGCACATTATGTCCGTCTATGTCTATTAGGAGACCAATAGGACCTGTATTTACGTCACCCTGGGGGCGTATCATCCCGTGGCGAAGGCGCGGGCCGGCCTCGAGACGTCGATTGTAAGGTCGGGGATTTGCCCGTGTCAGGGTCGACCACGATGACGGAGAAACGGCAAGTTTCCACGCAAGTGGGCACGCCTGCTCGGCAGAGTCCTGCGACACCTCGTCCATTGGCGACGCAGCTATCTCTCTACCAGGACCTGTTCGCCTCAGATCCTGACGGCGTCCTGTTGATCGACCCCGAAACCCAGCAGGTGTTGGAGTTTAACGACTCAGCTTGCCGTCAGCTCGGCTACACGCGAGAGGAGTTCTCGGGCCTGCGCATCCTCGATTTCGAGGCTTCTGAGACCCCCTCTGAAATCCTTGCACACGTCCAGGCGGCCTTGCACTCCGGCAAGATCGAGTTCGACACGCTGCACCGGACCAAGTCGGGGCACACGCGGAACGTCCGGGTGTGGGCCAAGACACTCGACCTTGACGGCCGCACGGTATTCCACGCCGTGTTTCGCGACATCACGGAGCACAAGCAAATCGAGACCACCCTGCGCCATTCGATCGATCTCCTGGACCAGACCGGCCAGCTGGCCAAGGTTGGTGGATGGGAGTTGGATCTCGAGACCCAGGTGCTGCGATGGACGCGCGAGGTCTATCGCATTCACGAAGTCGACCCTGACTACCAGCCGACGGTAGCCGAGGCCGTCCACTTCTATGGGCCAGAGGCGCAACCACTCATTCGCGCCGCGGTCCAGGCCGCCATCGACGCCGGCACGTCCTTCGATCTGGAGCTGCCCCTGATCACGGCGCGAGGACGGCAGATCTGGGTTCGCAGCTATGGGGCCGCCGAACGCCGCGACGGCCGGACGATTCGTCTCTCGGGCGCGTTTCAGGACATCACCGAGCGCCGAACCGCCGACGAACTGAGCCGTCTGCAGGGTGCGGCGCTCGACGCCGCCGCTGACGCAATCGTCATCACCGACCGCGCTGGCACGATCGTCTGGGTCAATCCGGCCTTCAGCAAGTTGACCGGGTTCACGAGCGAGGAGGCCCTGGGGCGAAACCCCCGTGACCTGGTCAGGTCGGGGAAGCACGAGCAAGCCTTCTATCAGGACATGTGGGACACCATCCTGGCCGGCCGCGTCTGGCGCGGCGTGATGACGAACCGGCGGAAGGACGGCAGTTTCTACACCGAGGAGCAGGTCATCACCCCGATGCGTGATGCCGCGCAGGCCATTACCCACTTCATCGCGATCAAGGAAGACATCAGCGCCCGGTTGTCGCTCGAGGCCCAGTATCGCCAGGCGCAGAAGATGGAGAGCGTTGGCCGGCTCGCCAGCGGGATCGCGCACGACTTCAACAACATGCTCACGGTGATCAACGGCATGGCCGATCTCGTTCTCGAGCGGCTCGACCCGGGCGATCTGGCGCACGCCGATGTCCAGGAGATCAAACGCGCGGGCGACCGTGCGGCCGCGCTGACCCACCAGCTGCTGGCATTCAGCCGGCAGCAGATTCTGGCGCCGCGGGTGATGGATCTCAATGCCGCGGTTGCCGGCATGGTGAGCCTGCTGCACCGGCTGCTCGGTGAGGACATCGACCTCGTGGTCGTGCCGGCGCCGGATCTCGGACGCGTCAAGGCCGACCCCGGACAGATCGAACAGGTGCTCACCAACCTGGCGGTGAATGCGCGAGACGCAATGCCGCTCGGTGGCAAGCTGACGATCGAGACCAGGAATGTCGAGCTCGATGAGAATTATGCCGGCGGGCACGCAGAGTTGGTCCCGCCGGGCGAGTACATCCTCCTGGCGGTGACCGACACTGGAACCGGGATGGATGAGGAGACCCGCGCGCGATTGTTCGAGCCGTTCTTCACGACGAAGGCCCACGGGCAAGGCACCGGGCTGGGACTGTCGACCGTGCACGGCATCGTCAAGCAAAGCCAGGGATTCATCTGGGTCTATACCGAGCTGGGACGTGGCACGACGTTCAAGGTGTACCTCCCCCTGGTGACCGAGGCCGAGCGGCCGCTGCGAGTCAGGGCCAGCGCCACGGCGAGCACTACCGGCACCGAAACGGTGTTGCTGGTGGAGGACAACGAAGCCCTCCGCCAGTTGGCCGCACGTCTCCTGCGGCGGGGCGGTTACACGGTCCTGGATGGGGTGAGCAGCGCCGAGCAGGCGCTGAGCTTGCTCGCCAGTTTCACCGAGCCGGTACACCTGCTGTTGACGGATGTGGTACTTCCCGGCATCAGCGGCAGGCTCCTGTCGGAGCAGGTGAAGCTGGAGCGGCCGGCGATCCGGACGCTGTTCATGTCGGGCTACACGGACGATACGATCGTGCGGCATGGGGGGCTCGACCAGGACATGCCGTTCCTGCACAAACCGTTCACCGGGGCGGCGTTGCTCCGGCGGGTGCGCGAAGTACTGGATGCCTAGTCGAGCTTCGACGAAGCGCGGACGGTGGCCGCAAGAAAGCCAAAGAACTAGACGAGTAGTCCTATTCGACGTACGCCCTCTGCAATCTCCCGCTCGCTCAGCCTCGCGTAGCCAAACACGAGACCGCGCGGCATCGGCGGCCGGCCCATGTAATCACTCAGCGGATACAGACGGACAGAGCGGGCGGCGCATTGCTCGACGAGCCGCCTGATATCAACCAAGTCCGGAACCTCGGCGACGCAGTGCAGCCCGGCGGCGGCCCCCCGTACCCGCCAGCCAGGACAGTGACGTGACAGCGCCTTCAGGAGCGCATCGCGGCGGCTCCGGTACTGGCTCCGCATCCGGCGAAGATGGCGATCGAGTTCACCGTTGCGGAGGAATCGCGCGTACGCCAGCTGTTCGAGAGCCGGACAGCCGTTGTCCACGCGCCGCTTCACCTCGATCGCGCGTTCCAGCAGTTCCCCCCCGAGCACCAGCCATCCGAGGCGCAAGGCGGGCGCAAGGATCTTGCTGGCGGACCCGACATAGATCACGCGCTCCGGTGCCAACCCCTGAAGGGACCCCACCGCCGCCCGGTCGTAGCGGTACTCCGCGTCGTAGTCATCCTCGATCACGAACCCGGAGACCCGGGAAGCCCACGCCAACAACTGTTGCCGGCGGGCCGGTGACAGGACCGCGCCCATGGGATTCTGATGGGCCGGAGAGACGACGACCGCCCTTACCCGCAGGCGCTCGAGGCGGTCGACGCGAAGGCCGTCGTCGTCAACCGGCACCGCGACGGTCGCAAGCCCCGCTTCCTCGATGATGTGCTGGATCTCGGGATGGCCGGGCGATTCCAGTGCAACCCGGCGGACACCGCGGCTTCGCAGTACCCGGGCGGCCACACTCAGCCCTTGTGCGCATCCCGTGCAGACGACGACCTGATTGGGCGTGCAGACCACGCCGCGCGCACGCGACAGGTAGCCGGCCATCGCCGAACGCAGCGGAAGGACACCCCTCGGTTCATTGTAGCCAAGCTGGCCGGGCTCGATCGACGCCAGCGCCGCGCGCAAGGCGCGTCGCCACGCCTCCCGCGGAAATGCCCGGAGGTCTGGCTCACCCGGTCGGAAATCAAATGCGAAATGCTGTGGCTCAGGCTCCGCCGGCTCGGGCACCGGCGCGCTGATCGCGCCCGAAACGGTCGTGCCGCCCCGCGGCGCCACTATCAGGTAGCCCTCGGAGATGAGCTGGTCGTAGGCCTGCACCACCACGCCGCGCGACACCCCGAGATCAGCGGCGAGCGTCCGGGTGGAAGGCACGGCCGCGCCGGGGCGCAATCGTCGCACCCGAATCGCCTCGCGCAAGGCCTGCAAAATCTGCTGGTGCATGGGCTGCCGCTGACGTCGCGTGACGGTCACCAGTATTTCTGGTTTCTTGCTGGACCTGTCCATCTGCTGTTTTCTGGACCTTAACACAGGACCAGGACGGTAGTAGTGTCAACAGCTATGGACCGGACTGGGATCGTTCGCAGCGTCGATGCCACGCCACAAATCTACGCCCGGCTTGGCGGTGGCCTGTATCTCGCGATCATCGCCCTGGGGATCGTGGCTCAGGTGGTCGTGCGCGACCAGCTCGTGAACGGCCTCACGGTGTTCCTGGCACCGGCGTTTGCCGGGCCGGTGTTTCTCGTCATCATGCTGCCGGTCTTCATCGGCGAGACGTCGGTGTCGCTGTGGCTGCTGATCA
>ERZ1292640.280-Hain-H43-02um-R1-280-length-41356-cov-9_pt1 | contig 41356 bp, 41 predicted proteins | sample MGYA00564404_ERZ1292640 | MGnify/ENA primary metagenome ERZ1292640 (study PRJEB36523, sample SAMEA6512636) | groundwater metagenome | collected 2019-01-08 | study: AquaDiva: Metagenomics assemblies of 32 groundwater samples | reverse complement strand
TACCGCGAAGTTTGTTTCCTGGACATGTCCAACAACTTCAAGTTTGTGACCCGTTCCTGCGCCAACACCAAAGAAATGGTGAAGATGGAAGACGGCCGCGAACTGCCGCTGTACAAACTCGATACGTCGAGCGAATCGCATCCGTTTTACACCGGCACACAGAAATCCGTGGACAACATGGGTGGCCGCGTCGAGAAATTCCGCAACCGTTTTGGCAAGACCGCTGCCAAGGACGCTGCTCCAGCACCTGCCGCCGAGTAAGCTGCGAAACAGCTCCGGCCACACGAAAAAGCAGCCTGAATGTCAGGCTGCTTTTTTTTGCCCCAAAATCGGGCCTTCCGTCCAGCCTGACCTCCCTTGAACAAACCCTCGCCAGCCATCATCGCCCAGTCTGCAGTTCGCCGCCTGCCCCGGCTGGCGCTGCTGCTGTTCTGCGTGGCCTATATCCTGCCCGGCTTCCTCGGTCGCGGCCCCTGGAAAAACGCCGACATTGCGGCCTTCGGCACCATGCGCGAACTGGCCGCCGGCAACACCAGCTGGCTGCATCCGCTGCTGCTGGGACAGGTCGGCGAGTTTGAAGCGCTTGCACCCTACTGGATGGGCGCCTTGGCGATCAAGGCCCTGCCCTTTCTCGACCCGGCTTTTGCGGCGCGGATACCGTTCGGCCTGCTGCTGGCGCTGACACTGCTGTGCACCTGGTACGCCGTCTATTACCTGGCGCGCAGCCCGCAGGCCCAGCCCGTGGCGTTTGCCTTTGGCGGGGAAGCCAGCCCGGTCGATTACGCCCGGGCCATTGCCGATGCGGCCCTGCTGGCCCTGATCGCCAGCCTCGGCCTGGCCCAGCTCTCGCACGAAACCACCCCCGCCCTGGCGCAACTCGGTTTCACGGCGCTGGTTTTTTACGCCGTGGCGGCCAGCGCCTACCGCAACGCCTGGAAAGTGATGGGCCCGGCCCTCGGGCTGGTGGTCGGCCTGGCCGGCCTGGCCCTGAGCGGTGCCCCCACGGTGGCGGCCCTCCTGGGCGCCGGCAGCACGCTGGTGGCACTGGGCAACGCGCAAAGCGCACGGCCGGACAACAACCCGGTCCACGCCTGGCGCTGGGTGCTTCTGACCGGGGCTCTGACCCTGGCGGTGGCCGCCCTGTCCTGGGGGCTGGATCTCTGGCGTTGGCGCATTGAAATTCCCGGCCTGGAAAGCCCGGCCGACCGCAAGGAATGGCGCAGCGTCGCACGTCTGCTGATCTGGTTCACCTGGCCCACCTGGCCGCTGGCCGCCTGGACCCTGTGGCGCTGGCGCCGGCAGTTGACCAGCCGGCACGTGGCCCTGCCGCTGTGGTTTGCGCTGGTGGCGCTGGCCGCCACGGTGACCACCACCGCGTCGGACCGCAGCCTGCTGCTGAGCCTGCCACCGCTGGCGGCCCTGGCGGCCTTTGCCCTGCCCACCCTCAAGCGCAGCGTGGCCTCGCTGATTGACTGGTTCACGCTGCTGTTTTTCACCGGCTGCGCCATCATCATCTGGGTGATCTGGATTGCCATGCAAACCGGCATACCCAGGCAGCCTGCCGCGAACGTCGCCAAGCTGGCACCCGGCTTTGAGCCCAGCTTTTCGTGGCTGGCATTTCTGGCCGCAGCGCTGGCCACCCTGGCCTGGGCCTGGCTGGTCAATTGGCGGGCCGGCCGCCAGCGCGCGGCGGTGTGGAAATCCATGGTGCTGCCCGCCGGCGGCGCCACGCTGTGCTGGCTGCTGCTGATGACGCTGTGGCTGCCCCTGCTCGACTACGCCCGCAGCTACGCACCGCTGTCTCGACAGGTCGCGGCACGCGTCGAACCCGGTGCCTGCGTCGAGGTGTACGGTCTGAACAGCGCCCAGGTCGCCGCCTTCCAGTACCACGGCCACATGGAACTGCGCCGGGCTGGCGACAAAGCCGTCTGCCCTTACTTGGTGGTGGATGCCGACGCCCAGGACACACTCAGCGACACCGTGAACCTGCCCGAGTGGGCCTACCTGGCCACCCTGCGCCGCCCCACCGACAAAAACGAAAATGTGGCGCTGTACAAAAGAGTCAGCGCGGCGGAACCGGGCGCGGCACCGGCCCGCCAGCGACCGTAAGCCGTCTGCCGCACTGCGCCGGAAGGATGCGCAAGGCACGTTACGGGCAATCCGGCCCTTCTCCTACGGCCCTTTGCGTCAACACCCTCTGGCGAAGGCATGTCCGCAGGAGAAAAATGGGGCATGACCAAACTATCCGTTCGTTCGACCTCTCCCGCGGACATTGACGCCTTGCTGAAGCTGCAGGCCCATGTCTACCCCACCATAGCCCCCTGGCGGCGCGATCAGCTGGCCCATCAGCTGGACCTGTTCCCCGAAGGACAACTGGTCGCCACGCTGGACGAGCGCATTGTCGGCTGCGCCAGCGCGCTGGTGATTGCCTGGGACGAATGGGCAGACGAACACACCTGGTCCCAGATCACCGCTGCAGGCACCTTCGACACGCACAACCCGGCAGGGTTCACCTTGTACGGCGCGGAGGTATTTGTCGATCCGCGCCTGCGCGGCAAACGCGTAGGCCACGCCCTCTACGAAGGCCGGCGCCGCATTTGCCGGCAACTCAACCTCCGGCGAATCATTGCCTGCGGCAGACTGCCGGGGTACAGCGTCGTGGCACAGCAGATGTCGATAGAGCTCTATGCAAAAAAAACGCTGTGGGGTGATTTCGTGGATCCCGTGCTGAGCTTTCAGCTGCGCGAAGGCTTCCGCTACTGCGGCATCATGGAAAATTACCTGCCCGAAGACAGCGACTCTCTCGGTCACGCCGCACTGATCGCCTGGGTCAACCCGGACTACGATCCGACGAGAAAACCTGCCCTGCAGCTGGCCGCCAACCTGCACGAGGCAAGCGCATGAGCAGCACCGATCTCGCGCGCGAACCCGCGCACAAACCCCAGCAGACCACGGTACGCATCGCCGCCGTGCAATACCTGCTGCGCGCCATCAGCGACTGGGACGGTTTCGAGAACCAGGTCCGCTTCGTGATGAAAGCAGCCGGTGACTACAAACCCCAGTTCGTGATGTTTCCGGAAATCTTCACCACCCAGCTGCTGTCCTTCATGGACACCAGTGACCTGCGCAGCGCCGTGCGGGAAATGGACAGCTACACGGGCCGCTACATCGCGCTGTTCACCGAGCTGGCGGCGCATTGGGGGGTGCATATCATCGGCGGCAGCCACCCGACCATCACCAACGGACGCCTGCTCAACACGGCCTATCTTTTCACGCCCGGCGGCAAGGTGTTCACCCAGGACAAGATTCACCTGACACGCTGGGAGAAGGAAAAATGGAAGGGGGACCCGGGCAACGAACTGAAGGTGTTTGAAACGCCGTACGGTCGGATCAGCATCCTGATCTGCTACGACATCGAATTCCCCGAACTCTCGAGAAAGGTGTGCGAACAGGGTGCCGACATCATTTTCGTGCCGTCCTGCACCGACGACAGGCAGGGTTTCTGGCGTGTTCGCTACTGCTGCCATGCGCGCGCCATCGAGAACCAGGTGTACGTTGCCGTGACCGGCACCGTGGGAAATCTCGCCGTCGAGGGACTGGGTCTTCATTTTGGCCAGGCCGCGATCATCACCCCGTCCGACTTTCCGTTCGCGCGGGACGGCATCGCTGCCGAGGGTGTGCCCAACATGGAGCAGATCGTGATTGCCGACGTGGACCTCGGCAAGCTGGTCAGCAACCGGGTCAACGGCACCACCATCCCCCTGTACGACAAGCGGGTCGACGTTTACGCCAACGATGTGGAGATCGTCTCCACGGTCTGACGTAGCCGGTCAAGGCCGCACCAGCCCGAGGAATCAAACGGGTTGAAGCTGGCGCACCCGGGCGGCGGGAAAAACGATGGAAAAGCGCGACCCCTGGCCCGGCTGGCTCTCGATGCGGAGTTCAGCGCCGTGACGCTGCGTGACGTGTTTGACAATCGCCAGGCCCAGCCCGGTGCCACCGGTTTCGCGTGAGCGGCTGCGATCCACCCGGTAGAAACGTTCGGTCAGGCGTGGAATGTGTTCCGCGGCGATGCCTGGCCCGGTGTCCTGCACCTGGAATTCCCCACGACCGTCGTCGAGCAGCCGCCAGCTGACCTTGATCAGGCCGGAGGGCGGGGTGTAACGCACGGCGTTGGTCACCAGGTTGGACATGGCGCTGAGCAGCTCGTTCTGCACGCCCGCCAGCTCGCAGGGGGGACCCGGTTCAAACTCCAGCCTGTGGCCCGCAGGGGCCAGCACGGCCGACAGGGCGCGCGCCTCCTGCTCGCATTGCGCCAGCAAGGCACCGGATGTCACCCACTCGCCGGTATCGGGGAAAGGGCTGCCCTCCAGCCGGGACAAGGTGAGCAGGTCATTGACCAGCGTCTGCATGCGCTGCGACTGCTGTGCCATCAGGCCCAGATACCTGGCTCGCTCGGGCTCCTTGAGCGGCAGCGTCTGCAGCGTTTCAATAAAGCCCGACAACACCGTCAGCGGCGTGCGGATTTCATGCGACACATTGGCCACAAAATCGCGGCGCATGGCTTCCGCCAGCTCAAGTGCGGTGACATCCCTCGACAGAAGCAGCTTGCGGTCCCTGCCGTAGGCATGCAGATGCACCGCCAGCTTGACGGGCCGCGCCGGCGTTGACCGGCCACCGGGAATCGTCACATCGCGGGAGAAGTTGCCCGAACCCAGGTAGGCCGTAAAGGCAGGATCCCGCACGAGGTTGGCGATATGCTGCATCACGTCGCGTTGAGCGTCGAAACCGAAATGCTGGGCGGCTGTCTGGTTGCACCATTCAATCCGCCCTTCCGCATCGAGCAGCACCACGCCGTTGGGCGAAGCTTGCATGGCCGCCAGGAATTCGTTGAGCCGGGCCTGGCTTTCCTGGTAGTGGCGATCACGGTTCTTGAGCATGCGGCGGGTCCGGTCGGCGACCTCCCCCCACACCCCGCCGGTTGGCGGTGGCGCACTGGACAAGGAGCCCGGCTCCTCAGCATTCTGCTCGGCCCGCAACCACTTCAACAAGCGCGCAATCTGCAGGGTGTCGAGCAGGAGCCACACGAAACCGGCGAGCAGCAGCCCCGGTTCTATGCCATCCTTGCCGGCCAACCACCAACCCACGCCAGACCCGAGCAGCAAACAGGCTGCGAAAGTTATCCAGCGATTGATCATGTCCCTGATTGTGCAGCAGCGGACTGGCCAACCGCAGTCAGTGATGTCAGCCTGTAACCCGCGCCGCGTACCGTTTCCACCATCGCCCCGGCCGCGCCGAGCGCCTCGCGCAGGCGCTTGACGTGCACGTCCACCGTGCGCTCCTCGATGAACACATGGTCGCCCCAGACCTTGTCCAGCAGCGTGCTGCGGCTGTGTACCCGCTCGGCATGTTTCATCAGGTAGTGCAACAGCTTGAACTCCGTGGGACCGAGCTTGAGCTCCTGCCCCTGGAAGGAAATGCGGTGCGTGGCAGCATCAAGCATCAACCCGCCAACCGTCACGCTGTCGTTGACCGACTCCGGCGCACGCCGGCGCAGCACCGCGCGTATTCGGGCCAGCAACTCCTGCGTGGAAAAGGGCTTGGTGATGTAGTCGTCGGCGCCGGCGTCCAGGCCGGCAACCTTGTCGGGCTCGTCCCCCTTGGCGGTCAGCATCAGGATGGGAATGCTTTTGGTACGGGACTGTTTGCGCAGATGCCGCGCAAGGGACAGCCCGCTTTGCCCGGGCAGCATCCAGTCCAGCAAAATTGCATCCGGAAGCACCGCATCGAGTTCGCGCTGAGCGGCAACGCTGTCGCCGGCAATCACCGGGGTGAAGCCGCCGTGCGTCAGGTTCACCGCAATGAGCTCGGCAATCGCCGGCTCGTCTTCGACAACCAGTATGCGTGGCTGGTGTTTCATGGGAAGGTGAAGTCCATTACTTGACCGCCGACTCGATCTGATCCATCGGGCTGTGCCGTACGTCGGCACCCTTGACGATGTAGATGATGAATTCGGCAATGTTCTTGGCATGGTCGCCCACGCGCTCGATGGCCTTGGCCACGAACAGCAGGTCCAGGCTCGGCGAAATGGTGCGGGGATCTTCCATCATGTAGGTGATGAGCTTGCGCACGAAACCGTCGAACTCCTGGTCGATCAGGTCATCTTCCTTCAGGATCGAGACAGCCGCGGCCGTGTCGAGACGGGCAAACGCATCGAGCGCCTTGCGCAGCAGCGCCGACGCAAGCTCTGCCGCCACATTCAGTTCCGAGGCAGGCAGAGCCCGCGAGGAACCGCTTTCAATGATGGACTTGACCATGCGGGCGATTTTTTCCGCCTCGTCGCCGGCGCGCTCCAGATTGGCCGTGGTTTTTGATATCGCGATCAGCAACCTGAGATCACGCGCGGTCGGCTGGCGACGGGCAATGATGGACGACAGGTCACGGTCAATGTCGATCTCCATGGCGTTGACCCGGGCCTCGGTCTCAATGACCTGATTGGCGGTTTCGGCGCTGAACTGGGACAGTGCATAAATGGCGTGGCGAATCTGGGATTCGACCAGCCCGCCAAGCTCCATCACGCGGGAGGATACGGTGTTGAGTTCGCTGTCAAACTGGGTAGACAAATGTTTTTCGGGCATGGTGCGCTCCTGGTGCCTGGTCAGCCGAAACGGCCGGTGATGTAGTCTTCGGTTTCCTTGCGCTTGGGCTTGAAGAAAATGTCTTCCGTCACACCAAACTCCACCAGGTCACCCAGATACATGTAGGCGGTGTAGTCGCTGCAGCGCGCTGCCTGCTGCATGTTGTGCGTCACGATGACCACGGTGTAGTCGTTCTTCAGCTCGGTGATCAGCTCTTCAATTTTGGCGGTGGAAATCGGATCCAGCGCCGAACACGGCTCATCGAGCAGCAACACTTCGGGCTTGATGGCAATGCCCCGGGCAATACACAGGCGCTGCTGCTGTCCACCGGAGAGGCTGGAGCCGCTCTGGCTCAGCTTGTCCTTGACTTCGGTCCAGAGAGCGGCCTTGCGCAGCGCCCACTCCACCCGTTCATCCATGTCAGCGCGGCTCAGGCTCTCGAACAGCTTGACCCCAAAGGCGATGTTGTCATAGATCGACATTGGAAAAGGGGTGGGCTTCTGGAAAACCATGCCCACTTTCGAACGAATCAGGGCCACGTCCTTTTTAGACGTGAGCAGATTCTCGCCTTCAAAAAAAACTTCGCCCTCAGCGCGCTGCTCGGGATAAAGCTCGTACATGCGGTTGAAAATACGCAGCAGCGTCGACTTCCCGCAACCCGAAGGACCGATGAATGCCGTCACTTTTCTTTCCGGAATTTCCAGATTGATGCCCTTGAGGGCATGAAATTTTCCGTAATAGAAATCAAGATTCTTGACCGATATCTTGGATTTTTCGGCTGGCTTTTCACGTAAGGCGGTCATGGTTTCCATGCTTGAGTTCTCTTGTCGTGTAGTGTGGACTGTCCGGTAAGCCACGGGGGTCAAATCTTGTTGCGTGTCAGGATGCGGGCAAGAATGTTCAGGCCGAGCACCGCCATCGTGATCAGGAAAACGCCGGCCCAGGCCAGCTTCTGCCAGTTTTCATACGGACTCATGGCAAATTTGAAAATGGTGACCGGCAGGCTGGCCATCGGTTCGGTCAGGCTGGATGTCCAGAACTGGTTGTTCAAGGCGGTGAACAGCAGTGGCGCGGTTTCGCCCGCCACGCGGGCCACGGCCAGCATGACCCCCGTCACGACACCTGCCCGTGCTGCCTTGAGCGTGATGCTCAAAATGACTTTCCACTTGGGAGCACCCAGCGCGTACGCCGCCTCCCGCAGGCCGGCGGGCACCAGCTGCAACATGTTTTCGGTGGTCCGGATCACCACGGGAATCACAATCAGCGCCAGCGCAATCACACCGGCCCACCCCGAAAAGGACTTGAAGCGGGAGACCACCACGGCATAGACAAAAAGACCGATCACAATGGACGGCGCCGACAGCAAAATATCATTCACAAACCGGGTCACCACGGCCAGCCACCCCTTGGTGTCGAATTCCGCCAGATAGATGCCGGCCATGATGCCGATCGGCGTCCCCACAAAGGTGGCCAGCATGACCATCAGGAAAGAGCCGTAAATGGCGTTGGCCAGGCCGCCCGGGTCGTTGGGCGGCGGCGTCATCTGCGTCAGCGTGTCGAGCGTCAGCCCTTCCACGCCAAGGCGCACGGTTTCAAACAGGATCCAGAACAGCCAGAACAGGCCAAAAGCCATGGCGGCCATCGCCAGCGCGATGGCCACGCGATTGACGAACTTGCGCCTGGCGTATTTGGCTTCGCGGGCATCGGTTGCGGCGGCGCTCATGTTTTTGCTCCCTCATTTTTCTGCAATTGCGCCAGCAGGATTTTGGACAGGGACAAGACAACAAACGTGATGAAGAAGAGGACCAGGCCGAGGTACATCAATGCGCCCTGATGCAGGCCTTCACCCGCCTCGGCAAATTCGTTGGCGAGCGCGGAGGTGATGCTGTTGGCCGCCTCGAACAGGCTCAGTGAATTGAGCTGGTTGAAGTTGCCGATCACAAAGGTGATGGCCATGGTCTCGCCAATGGCGCGCCCCAGACCCAGCATGATGCCGCCGACGACACCTGCCTTGGTGTAAGGCAGCACCACGGTGGAAACCACCTCCCAGGTGGTCGCACCCAGGCCATAGGCGGACTCCTTGAGCAGCGTGGGCGTCACCTCAAAAACATCGCGCATCACCGACGCGATGAAGGGAATGATCATGATGGCCAGGATAATCCCGGCGGACAAAATACCGATGCCGACAGGGGCACCGGAAAAGAGCGACCCCAGGTAGGGTACATCGCCGAAGGCCTTTTGCAGTGGCTGCTGCACATAGGTGGACAGGACGGGACTGAACACGAGCAGGCCCCACATGCCGTAAACAATGGACGGTACGGCGGCCAGCAATTCAATGGCGGTACCCAGCGGGCGCTTGAGCCAGGCCGGCGAAAGCTCGGTCAAAAACAGCGCAATGCCGAAACTGACCGGCACCGCAATCAGCAACGCAATGGCCGACGTCATGACGGTCCCGTAAATCATCACCAACCCGCCGAAATCCTCCTTGACGGGATCCCAGGTCGTGCTGGTCAGAAAACCGAGCCCGAATTTGGTGATGGCCGGCCAGGCACTGATGGTCAACGATGCCAGGATGGCAAGCAGGACAAACAGCGTAAACAGGGCCGCACCCTTGGCCACAAGGCCAAAGATGCGGTCAGCCCAGGGGCCCGAACGGGCCGCTTTCATGGAAGGTGGTTTGGTCATGACACGCCCGGAGAATTTGACGGACTGCTGGGAAGAAGGTCTTTCATTCGCCGGAAGTGTAGTTGACACTCATCTACTCCTGAAAATTGGGCCGGTCAGCTGAGGGGTGAAATTTACTTGACTGGAACCGGTTTGCCGGAAGCATCGGTCACCTTGGACCAGGACTTCTCGATCGTGGCAATCACGGTGTCCGGAATAGGCACGTAGTCCAGTGCGGCGGCGGTTTTGTCGCCGTTTTTGTAGGCCCAGTCAAAAAACTTGAACACTTCAGTGGCTGAGGCCGGCTTGTCCTGCTTGAGCTGCATCAGGATGAAGGTGGCGGTGGAAATGGGCCAGGCGTTTTTGCCGGGCTGATCGGTGATCAGCTGGTAGAACGACTTGTTCCAGTCGGCACCAGCCGCTGCTGCAGCAAATGCGGATGCCTCGGGCGCCACGAACACGCCATCGCGGTTCTTGAGCAGGGTGTAGGTCATCTTGTTCTGCTTGACGTAGGCGTACTCGACGTAACCAATCGAGTTGGGCAAACGGTTGACAAAAGCGGCTACGCCCTCGTTGCCCTTGCCGCCGGCGCCAACCGGCCAGTTGACGGCCGTGCCCTCGCCGACCTTGGCTTTCCACTCGGGATGGACGCGGCTGAGGTAATTGGTGAAGTTGAAGGTGGTGCCGGATCCGTCGGCACGGCGTACAGGGGCGATCGCAGCATCAGGCAGCGACAGCGTCGGGTTGAGTGCCTTGATCGCAGGATCGCTCCATTTCGTGATCTTGCCCAGATAGATGTCTCCCAGCACCTGACCGTCGAGCTTCATCTGACCTGGGGCAATACCCTTGATATTGATGACGGGGACAGTTCCGCCGATCACGGCGGGAAACTGCATCTGGCCCTTTTTGGCCAGAACTTCGTCGGTCTGGGGCATGTCCGAGGCACCAAAGTCCACGGTTTTGGAGTCAATCTGCTTGATGCCGGCACCGGAACCCACTGACTGGTAGTTCACCTTGACGCCGGTTGCCTTGTTGTAGTCAGCTGCCCATTTGGAATAGACGGGAGCCGGAAAGGTTGCGCCTGCGCCGGTAATTTCCTGGGCCATCGCCACACCAGACAAGGACATGGCAAATACGCCGACCGCACCGGCCAAAGACAATTTAGAGCTCATTTTCATCAGAACACCTCTTGGGTTGGTTGAAACACCTGGCTGACTTTAGAAGGGTTGTGTGACAGAGGCGTGACAGCAGCCCCACTCAGCTGCTGGCGCCTCGTCTTTTGATCGGCGGGGACAGCCGCGTCACCAAGTTGTCACGAAAACTCCCTAATCTCGCGCTGTTTTCTTAACCAGGAGTTACTTCATGTTTCATCGTCGCGTTTTGTTTGTTGCCCTCGCAGCCACCCTCGTGTCCGGTTGCGCGTCCATGTCATCGCCCAAGTCGGTGGCCGATACCATCGCAGCCACCCCTTCGCTGAGTACGCTCAACGGCCTCATCGTAAAGGCGGGCTTGACCCCCACCCTTCAGGGTAGCGGTCCGTTCACCGTCTTCGCCCCCACCAACGATGCGTTCAAGGCCGTGCCTGCCAAAACCATGGACGCCCTTGCAAAAGACCCGGCCATGCTCCGCAATGTGCTGACCTACCATGTGCTTGCCGGAAAAGTGATGAGCGGTGACGTCAAAAACGGTCCCGTCAAGACCGTCAACGGCGCCAGCGTGGCGCTGGCCAAGGCCGGCGACTTCGTGACCGTTGAAGAATCCATGGTGCAGACCGCCAACATCGTTGCCACCAACGGCGTGATCCACACCGTGGACCGCGTGATGATTCCCCCCGTCAAGAAATAAACCATGCCCTGATCCGGCGACGACTGTCGCCGGATCCCCTGCGTTATTCCGGCATTTTCGGCCTCCGCCCTTATCCAGCGGGCGTGAGCCGCTACTCATTCAATAGCACTTCAAACCAGACGGTGACGCCATCGGGCTGCGCCGTGGAGAAAAAAACATGCACTTCCACTCAAAGCTCCGGCGCCGCCAGATTCTGCTGGGCGCCGGCCTCCTGGCAGCGCAGGTCGCTGTGCCCGCCCTGGCCCAGCCCGGCAAGTCAGCGAGCGGCGCCCGCACCCTCAGCGTGGCGCAGGTGGTTGACTACTCGCTGGCCCAGCAGGATGTTTCCAAGGATTTCCTGATCGGAGCCCGAGCGGCCTGGCAGGACATCAACGCCCGCGGCGGACTGCGCGGCAAAACCGTGCGGCATCTGACGCTGGAAACCGACGGCACGGCCGCCAGCGTACGCGCCGCGCTGGACAAAATGAGGGACGATCCCTCCTGCGTCGTGCTCTCCGGCACCGTCGGCGACCAGGTGGCGAGCCAGGTCGTCGCACAACTGTCGCAAGACAGGCTGGCCATTGCCCACGCCGCCCCCTGGCTGCAAAACTCCAGCCTCGCCATCGACGACCAGACCTTCCCCATCTTCGCGGCCCGCGAGCAGCAGATCAGCTATGCCCTGAAGACCCTGTCGGTGATGGGCTTGAAGGAACTCGGTGCGGTGTATGCCTCGAACCAGGACCATACGGTTTATCGCGCAGACGTCGAACGCATTGCGGGTAGCCTGGGGCTCAAGCTGCTGTCCCTTCGCGGCTCGGGCGATCTGGGCGTTCTGGGCCAGAAACTCACGCCAACCACCCCGGCCGTCCTGCTGTTCCTGGGCGGTACCCCCGAGCTGGCCCAGTTCACGCAGGGCCTCGGCAAACAGGCGCGGCAGCGCTACATCGTTGCGCTGGCCGATGTGAACATCCAGACCATGATGCAAATGGGCGGTGCACGGACCACGCCTGTCATCGCCACCCAGGTGGTGCCCCTGATCAATGCCAGCCTGCCGGTGGTGCGCACCTATCGGGAAACGCTGGGCCGCCTGTTCGACGAGCCGCCCGTGCCGCTCAGCCTGGCTGGGTTCATCGCGGCCCGCTACACCCACGATGTTTTAAGCAGCATCAATGGCCCGCTGACACGCCAGACCGCACTTGCCGAATTCCAGCGGCGCGCCGATGTCGATGTGGGCGGATTCCGCATCAGTTATGACGCCCAGCGTCGCAGTGCAACTTACGTGACGCAAAGCATGACCACGGCGGACGGCCGGCTGGTCGGCTAAGCGCGCAACAGCCGATGCGGGTGCCGCGCGAGTGCTATGCTGAGCCTCCTCTCAGACGCTCACACATGCAAAATGGAACCCGCCTGGCTGCCGTGGACCTTGGGTCCAACAGCTACCGCCTCGAAATAGGCCGTCTCGATCACGGCCAGATCCACCGTACCGAATACCTCAAGGAAACCGTGCGCCAGGGCAACGGCCTGGATGAGGATCGCAACCTCACGCCGGAAGCCATGCAGCGCGGCTGGGACTGCCTGGCGCGGTTTGGCGAACGTCTCGCCGGCTTCAAAAAGGGGGAGGTGCACGCCGTCGCCACCCAGACCCTGCGCGAAGCCCGCAACCGCGATGTTTTTCTGCAGCGCGCCCACAAGGTGCTGGGTTTTCCCATCGACGTGATCTCCGGGCGCGAGGAAGCGCGCCTGATCTACCAGGGCGTGGCGCACCTGCTGCCCCAGTCCGGCGAACGCCGCCTGGTCGTGGACATCGGGGGCCGGTCCACCGAAATGATCCTGGGCAAGGGCCTGGACGCGGTAACCATGGAGTCCTACCGCGTCGGCAGCGTGGGCTGGTCCATGAAGTATTTCCCCGAGGGCCAGTTCACCGCGCGGGCCTTCCAGACGGCGGAGGTGGCCGCCAAGGCGGTGCTGGACGAAGCCATCAATCTCTACCGCGGCGGCTGGGACGTGGCCTACGGCTCGTCGGGCACGGTGGGTGCTGTCAGCGACGTGCTGATGGCCGGGGGCTGGCCCCAGGGCCTGGTCACGCGCGAAGGGCTGGACTGGCTGCTGGACCGCCTGCTCAAGGCCCAGAGCGCAGAGCGCCTCAAACTCGAGGGCATGAAGGACGACCGGCGTGCCGTGATCGGCGGCGGCGTCAGCGTGCTGCGTGCGGTGTTCGAGCTGATGGGCATCAGGCAGATGCAGACCGCCCAGGGCGCCCTGCGCCATGGCGTGCTGTACGACCTGCTCGACCGCGAGGAAGAAACGACCGACCTGCGCTCGACCAGCGTGCAGCGGCTGACCCACAAGTTCGACACAGACACCGCGCAGGCCGAGCGCGTGAGCAGGATCGCCCGAGCCCTCTTCGCGCAAGCCAGCACCGGCCTGTCGCCGGCTGAACTGGGGCGTGTTCAGCGCAAGCTCGACTGGGCCGCCCTGCTGCATGAAATCGGCAGCCATATCTCGCACAGCGATTACCACAAGCATGGCGCCTACATCCTGGACAACGCCGATGCACCGGGCTTCACCCTGCAGGAGCTGCACCGCCTGAGCCTGCTGGTGCTGGGCCACCGCGGCAAGCTGCGCAAGCTGGAGGCCGATTTCGAGGACGAGGTTTTCGTGCTGCAGCTGCTCTGCCTGCGGCTGGCGGTGATTCTCTGCCACGCGCGCCGCGACCCCGATGTCAAGGGCGTGCAGATCGCCAGCGCCGGCAACCGCCAGTTTTCGCTGGTTTGCCGGCCGGGCTGGGCCGAGGCCTTTCCCCAGTCAGCGCACCTGTTGCGCGAAGAAATCCTGGCCTGGCAAAAAACGCCGTGGACGGTTGCGCTGGCGGGCGCCTGATTTTCCGGACCGGCGCGGTACGGGTTCAACCGGTTCAGTTCAAAGAAGTTCCGGCGATTGCACCGTGACCACCACGGTCTGCAAGCCCCCTTCGCGTTCACGCGTGCGCAGCCACCAGAGTGCCCCCTTCTTCACGGCGCAATCGCTTTCCTGCAGGCCCAGTAACTGGGCAATGGTTTGCCCCAGCGTCGGCTGATGGCCGATCACCAGAATGGGCAGCTTGTTGACCGGCCATTGCACCAGTTCGAGCAGTTGCGACGGCGGCGCGTCGGGCCCGAGTTCCGCACGGATCTTGTACTTGCGCCCCAGCGCCAGCGCCGTCTGCTCGCAGCGGCGCGCCGGACTCACCAGAATGCGCGCCCGCTCCGGCAACTGCCGGTCCAGCCAGGCTGCCATGCGGGCTGCCTGCTTCTCGCCTCTGGGCGTCAGTGAACGTTCGAGGTCGTTCCCGCCCTGCGCGTCGGCAGGCGACTCTTCAGCCTCTGCATGACGCCACAGGATCAGGTCCATCGCTAGGCTGCCATCACGGCGCCGCCAGCCGAATAACGGGCCATCAGCGCAGCCTGCGCACCATGCTGCTCGCCCTGCGGCGATGCACTGGCCCGCAAATAGCTCCCATCGGGCTGCAAATCCCAGGCGTCCTGGCTGTCATGCAGGTAGGCCACCAGGCATTCGTCAATGATGCGCTGGCGCAGCACGGGATCGGTCACCGACCAGGCCAGCTCGACGCGCCGCAGCATGTTGCGGTTCATCCAGTCGGCGCTGGACAGGTACAGGGTTTCCTCCCCGTCACAGCGAAAATAGAACACGCGTGAATGCTCCAGGAAGCGGCCGATGATGGAACGCACGCGGATGTTGTCCGTCACCCCCGGAACGCCGGCAGGCAACATGCAGGCGCCGCGCACCACCAGGTCAATTTTCACGCCACGCTGCCCTGCCCGGACCAGGGCCAGCATCAGGCCCTCGTCGGTCAGGGCGTTCATCTTGGCCACCAGGCGCGTGTCCTTGCCGAGCGCCGCAGCTTCCGCCAGCGCATCGATTTTTTCGATCAGCTTGCGGTGCAGCTGAAACGGCGCCACCAGCAGGCGCTGCAGCCGGGGCAGTTTGCTCTGGCTGGCCAGATGCCCGAAGACGCTGTCGATCTCCGCGGTCAGCGCCGGGTCGCCGGTCAGGTAACTCACATCGGTGTACAGCCGCGCGGTGGTCGGGTTGTAGTTGCCGGTGGAAAGATGGGCATAACGCACCAGCTGGCGTCCTTCACGCCGCGTCACCAGCAGCATCTTGGCGTGGGTCTTGAGCCCGACCACGCCGTACACCACCTGCGCCCCGATCGACTCCAGCATCTCGGCCCAGTTGATGTTGGCTTCCTCGTCAAAGCGCGCCTTGAGCTCGAGCACCACCGTGACTTCCTTGCCGCGACGTACCGCCTCGCGCAACAGGACCATGAGTTCGGAGTCAGGCCCGGTGCGGTAAATGGTCTGCCGGATGGCCAGCACCTGCGGGTCGTTCACGGCTTCGCGCAGGAAGTCGAGCACGCCGTTGAAACTCTCGAAGGGCTGGTGAATCGACACGTCGCCTTGCTTGAGCCGCTCGAAAAACGACTGCCCAGGCACCAGCTGCGTCGGGTAACAGGCCTTGTAGGGCGGGAAAAGCAGCTTCGGGTCATTGACCAGGTCCACCAGCTGGGTCAAGCGCACCAGGTTGACCGGGCCGTGCACCCGGTACAGCGCTTCGGCTGGCAGGCTGAACTGGCTCAGCAGAAAGTCCGACAGGTGTTTGGAGCAACCCGCCGACACCTCCAGCCGCACCGCCTGCCCGTAATGACGCTGCTCCAGGCCCAGACGCAGCGCGGTACGAAGGTTTTTCACGTCGTCCTCATCGACCGCCAGGTCGGAATGACGCGTCACGCGAAACTGCGAAAACTCCCCGACTTCGCGGCCCGGAAACAGGTCGACCAGGTGCGCCCGGATGATGCTCGACAGCGAGACAAACAGCAGCTTCTTCTGCGAGCCCTTGTCGGGCATGTGGATCAGGCGCGGCAGTACCCGCGGCACCTTGACGATCGCGATGTCGTTTTCGCGGCCGAAGGCATCGCGCCCGCCGAGCCGGACAATGAAATTGAGCGACTTGTTGGCCACCTGCGGAAACGGGTGCGAAGGGTCCAGCCCGACCGGAATCAACAGCGGCCGGACCTCGCGCTCGAAGTAGGCCTTGACCCAGCGGCGCTGCGCCGCACTGCGGTCGCCGTGGGAAACGATCCGGATGCCCTGCTTCGCAAATTCAGGCATCAACTCGTCGTTGTACAGCGCGTACTGGCGTGCCACCATGTCGTGGGCGGCGGCGGACAGGGCCTTGAAAGTCTCGGCCGAATAAGGGGCCTTCTGCTCCTGATTGAGCGCAGCCGTCAGGTGCAGCGCGGCGCGCACCTCGAAAAACTCGTCCAGGTTGGAAGACACAATGCACAGGAAGCGCAGCCGCTCAAGCAGCGGCACGTCGGGCCGCCTGGCCCAGTCCAGCACCCGCTCATTGAAAGCCAGGATGCTGTGATCCCGGTCCAGAAACTGGACGGCTGCACCCGCGGCAGGGGCGCTCACAGCCGGGGGCGAATTGGCAGAAGTTTGAAACATGCGGTCCGAGCTGGTAATTGTCATGAATCTGACTTGTCAGTGTGCGCTGGTTTGATGACAAATGCGTGACAACATCATGTCAAATGTTTCAGGCGGCGGCTTGCGCCGTCACCAGGGGACTGGTAACTTGCCCACTTACCGGCACCAGATACCCTTCGAACAGCTGGGCGGCATGTGCCCAGCTGAAGTCCAGAGAACGGGCGCGAGCCTCATGGCGCGGCACCGCCATCGCGCTGTAACAGGCGCGTTTCAGATCCTCATCGAGCACACCGCCGTGGCGGCTGCCGTCTGGCTTGCCCAGCACCTCCAGCGGGCCGTCGACCGGGTAGGCCGCAACCGGCGTGCCGCTGGCCATGGCTTCGAGCATCACCAGGCCGAAAGTCTCCGACCGGCTGGGGAAAACAAACACATCGGCGGCGGCGTACACCCTGGCCAGCTCGTCGCGCGGCAACACACCGAGCCAGCGCACCTGCGGATAACGCTCCTTGAGCGACGCCTCCAGCGGCCCGACGCCACAGACCACCTTGGTCCCCGGAATGTCCAGTGCCAGGAAGGCCTCGATGTTTTTCTCATATGACACGCGGCCGACAAACAGCGACACCGGCCGCACCAGCGTGCCCATGCGGGGGTAGAGCCGCGCCTCGGGATGAAACGGGAACAAGGCGGTGTCCACCCCATGCGTCCAGCTGCGCAGCTGGCGAAAACCGCGCTGCTCCAGCATGCGCAACACGCCGTGGGTGGGAACCATCACCCCGGAGGAGGCTTTGTGGAAATGCCGGAACAGCGCATAACCCCAGGACAGCGGTATTTTCAATGCGGCATGAAGGATTTCCGGAAATTTGGTGTGAAACGCAGTGGTAAACCGCAGGCCCCGCTTGCGGCAATAGCTGCGTGCCGCCCAGCCAAGCGGGCCTTCGGTGGCAATGTGGATGGCTTCGGGCGCAAAGGCGTCCAGCCTGGCGGTCAGCAAGGCTTTCGGACGCACGGCCAGGTCGATGCCGGCATACCCCGGGCAAGGCCGCGTTTTGAACAGGCCGGGATGGATGACTTCCACCGTGTGGCCCAGGGCCTGCAGTTCACGCACCAGTTCCACCAGCGTGGTGACCACACCATTGACCTGCGGCTGCCAGGCGTCGGTAACAAGGGCTATCTTCATGCGGCCACCGTGCCCGCTACATGGCCGCGGCCCTGCGTTTCGTGGGCGGGTGCCCAGTGCAGCAGCTCCAGCTTGCCGTCGTAGTTTTCCACCAGCGCAGTGCGGCTTTCGACCCAGTCGCCGTCGTTGCAATACAGCACGCCGTTGATGTCGCGCATCTCGGCGCGGTGAATGTGGCCGCAGACCACCCCCTGGTGGCCGCGCCGGCGCGCTTCGTTGGCCACCGCGACTTCAAAGTCGGTGACGTAGTTCAGCGCGCTCTTGACCTTGTGTTTGAGGTAGGCCGAGAGCGACCAGTACGGCAGGCCCATGCGCGCGCGCAGGCTGTTGAGGTGGCGGTTGAGCTTGAGCGTGAATTCATACAGGTTGTCGCCCACATAGGCCAGCCAGCGGGCGCACTGCACGACAGCGTCGAAATAGTCGCCGTGGACGATCCACAGATGGCGACCATCAGCCGTGACGTGGACCGCCTCTTCCATGACCTCGATGCCGCCGAACTGGTGGCCGATAAATTCACGCGCAAACTCATCGTGGTTGCCGGGCACGTAGACAATCCGGCAGCCCTTGCGTGCGCGCCGCAGCAGCTTTTGCACCACGTCGTTGTGCGACTGCGGCCAGTACCATTTGCGCCGCAGTTGCCAGCCGTCCACGATGTCGCCCACCAGGTAGAGGTAGTCGCTCGGGTGCGCCTTGAGGAAATCCAGCAGTGCCGCGGCCTGGCAACCGGGCGTGCCCAGGTGCAGGTCGGAGATGAAGATGCTGCGGTAACGTTTGCGCAGTGCGGCGTCGTCATGCGCGTCGTCCCCACCTTGCGGGAGACCGGGGTTGAGCGAACCAAGCTTGTCGAACAGCGTACGCATCAGGCCTCCCTCGCAGAGAAATGCTTGCGATAACGCGGCGGCAGGTCGGCAATACGCATCATCATGGGCAGGTCGGCCGAGTTGAAGTCGGGGTCCCAGGCCGGTGCACCCAGCACCCTGGCGCCCAGACGCAGGTAACCCTTGATCAGCGCGGGCGGCTCGACGTCCAGCGAGTCGTCGAGCTGCTCGACCGGCAGGGCCAGACGCGGCGTCACGTGGTATTCGATGGGCGCGAGATGGCTTTGCCGCACCTGGCGCCAGATGCTGGCCGCGGCATGCCCGCTGCCGTATTCCGGGTGGCCGCTGTGCTGCATGGGAATGCTGGCGCAGCCGATCATGGTGTCGAGCTGGTTGCGCGCCATGAATTCGGCCAGCGCGCCCCACAAGGCCAGGATCACACCGCCGTGGCGGTGCTCGGCATGCACACAGCTGCGCCCCAGCTCGACCATGCGTTCGCGCAGGGCGCGCAGCCGCGTCAGGTCGAACTCGGTGTCGCTGTAGGTGCTGCCGACGCGTTTGGCCTGGGTCGGCGTGAGGACGCGATAGGTGCCTATGACTTCCTGGCTGGCTTCGTCGCGCACCAGCAGGTGTTCGCAGAAATCGTCGAACAGGTCGATGTCGTGGCCCGGCACCGTGCTGGGCAGCGTCGCCCCCATCTCCAGCGCGAAGACCTGGTACCTCAGCCGCTGCGCCTGCCGGACCTCGTCCTGGTGCCTGGCCCAGCCTACCTGGATTTTCCCCGGCGCAGCCCCTTGAACAGCGACCGGATCGGCAGCATGAGAGCTTTGATGAAGTGACCCCCGTGGCATTGCGACTGGCGACAATGCAAAGGTGGGATTGGGCAGTTCTTTCATGATGGACTCCTGGTTGTCTTCTCGCAAATGACTCTCGACACTCAACTCTCGATACCGGCACTCAAAAATTCTGTAAAAAAGCCCCGGAGGTCGGGGCTGTTACTGCATGGAAACTAGGTCCCGACGATGCCGCCATCCTTGCGCCGGATGACGACGGTGGCCGAGCGCGGCCGCCCGCCCGCCGGGCCGTCCGGCCAATGGCTCACCGCCTTCGGCTGGGCCGGGTCGCTGCGCTCGCTGGCGGTTTCGCCCGGATGCTGGATGTTGATGAACACCGCGCGGCGATCCGGCGTGAAGCTCACCCCGGTGATCTCGCAGCCGGCCGGGCCGGTCAAAAAGCGTTTCGTCTCGCCGGTCGCCGGGTCGGCGCACAACATCATGTTGTTGCCTATGCCCTTGTAAGCACCCTTGTGCATGGCCGAGGTCGAGATGTCAGTCTGTATCCAGAGCAGGCCACTGGCGTCGAACTGCAGGCCATCGGGGCTGCCGTACATGTCGCCCTTGATGGTGCCGCGGTACTCGGCCTTGTCGGCATTCGGGTCACCTGCCAAGGCAAAGTGCATCCAGCGGAACTCGGTGGCGCTGGCGTCGCCATCGAGCCGGCTGACAGCGTTGTCCTGACGGCTCTTGCCTTCGCGCCAGCGGATGATGTGGCCCATGATGTTGTCATTGCGCGGGTTGGCCGCGTCGGCCATGCGGCCGTCCTTGCCACGGCTGCTGTTGTTGGTCAGCGTGACAAACACCTCGCCGGTGTTGGGGTGCACCGCCACCCATTCGGGGCGGTCCATCTTGGTGGCACCCACCACGTCTGCCGCCTGGCGGCACTTCACCACCACCTCGGCCTGGCTGGCAAAGCCGCTGGCGGCGTTCAGGCCGCCCTCGCCATGCACCAGCGGCAGCCAGCGGCCGTAACCCTGTGCATCAAAGCGCGCCACATACAGCGTGCCGTGATCCAGAATGTCCTTGTTGGCGCGGTAACCACCGGGCTTGACCTTGTCGCGGCTGACGAACTTGTAGATGTACTCAAAGCGCTCGTCGTCGCCCATGTAAACCACCGCGCGGCCGTCACGGGACAAGGTCGTCGTTGCCCCTTCATGCTTGATGCGGCCCAGCGCCGTGCGTTTGATCGGGGTCTGTGTCGGATCCTGCGGGTCGATCTCCACCACCCAGCCAAAGCGGTGCGGCTCGTTCGGGTGTTTGGCCACATCAAAACGTTCGTCAAACTCGTGCCAGCGGTAGCCAAAACCCTTGGCGCGCAGGCCGTAACGCGCCTCGTCCGGGTTCGGCTTGTTCTGCGCCGAGAAGTAACCGTTCCAGTTTTCCTCGCAGGTCAGGAAGGTGCCCCAGGGCGTCTGCCCTGCGGCGCAGTTGTTCAGCGTACCCAGCGGGCGCATGCCCTCTGGATCGGCCGATGTTTTCAGCAGCGCGTGTCCGGCGGCCGGGCCGCTGAACTGCATGGGTGTGTTGCCGGTGATGCGGCGCGCATAACGCGAGTTGGGCATCACGCGCCAGACACCGGCACGTTCCACCACCTCGATCACGCTGACGCCGTGCGCCGCCTGCGACTTGCGCACCTTGTCGGCCGTCCAGGTCTTCATGCCGTCGCTGTGCAGCAGGCCGTCGTCGGTGTATTCGTGGTTGATGGCCAGCAGGCCATGGCGCGGGTTCTTGTCCAGCGGGAAATACTCCATGCCGTCGTGGTGCATGCCCGACTGAAGCAACTGCTCCTGCCAGCTGTTCGACGCGTCCGCACTGAAGGCTGGTGCCGCAGCCCCGGCAATGCCGGTTGCGTCACCCCAGCGGTACAGCACCTGGGCTTCGTACTCGGGCGGCACCACCAGCGCGTCGACGCTGGAAGTCGATACGCCGGTAAAACCGAGCGGCTTGCCTTTGGCGGGCGCCGCGGCGCTGGCCGTCAGCGTGTGCGAGCCCATCAGCAGCGCCACCGCCGCCGTCGTGCAACGCAGCACATGGCGCCGCTCGCCGTCTACTTCATGAATGAACGGATTGCACGTCGTATTGACGCCTTCACCCTGCTCATAATCCCTGCCGAAACCTTGACCCATGAATCACTCTCCATCGTGTTTTTGACTGATGCGGTGATTCTGGAAGTCGAGGGTGACGTGTTCATGTCGGTTTAATGGCAGTTTCATGACAGTCGGTCGGTGGCTTCGCACACTATGAATTGCGTAGCTGCCTGCGTCCGTCCTTACTGGGCCGGGGGCTGTCTGACTTGAAATCCGGGCGATTTCAGTGAACTGTCAGTTCTGGCTTTGCTCCTGCCCTGCAGCAACAAAAGCAATGACGTCACCAACCCGGTTGCACCTTGGGCGAAAATGAAGCGGCTGGCCACCAGCGCCTGAGGAAACCATGTTGAACAAAGCCGTACCAAATTGTCTGACCGCCGCATGAGCGCTGACCACGACCATGACCATGGACACGCGCCCGCCAACTTCAACCGGGCTTTTGCCATCGGCATCGTGCTCAACATCGTCTTTGTGGCGATCGAGGCGTTTTACGGCTGGAAGATCAACTCGCTGGCCCTGCTGGCCGACGCCGGGCACAACCTGAGTGATGTCGCCGGCCTCGTCCTGGCATGGGGCGGCGCGCTGGCCAGCAAGCTGCGCCCCAACCCGCGCCACACCTACGGCTGGAAGCGCGGCACCATTCTGGCGGCTTTTGCCAATGCCCTGCTGCTCCTGATGGCGATGGGTGCACTGGCCTGGGAAGCGGTGGGCCGGCTCTTCTCGCCCGAGCCGCTGGCGGGTGCCGAAGGCGTGACCATCATGGTGGTGGCCGGCATCGGCATTGTGATCAACACCGCCACCGCCCTGCTGTTCATGCGCGGGCGCGAACACGACCTGAATATCCGCGGCGCCTTCATGCACATGGCCGCCGATGCCCTGGTGTCCGCCGGGGTGGTGGTCGCCGGGGCGCTGACGCTGTGGATGGGCTGGGTGTGGCTGGACCCGGTGGTCAGCCTGCTGATTGCCGGCGTCATCCTGGCGGGAACCGCGAGCCTTTTCAAACAGTCGCTTCACATGCTGTTTGACGGCGTGCCCGACAGCGTGGACCCGCAGGCCGTTCAGGAATGTCTGGCGGCGCTACCAGGCGTGACACGGGTGCACGACCTGCACATCTGGGCGATGGGCACGTCGCAGATCGCGCTGACGGCGCATCTCGTGATGCCGCAGGGACACGCTGACGACGCTTTCCTGAAACACGCGACCGACCAGTTGCACGACCGTTTCGACATCACGCACGTGACGCTGCAGGTCATGCAGCAAGCCTTCACCGCGCCTTGCGCCCCACCTGATGTGTGAGCTCCTGGCCCTCTCGACTTCCGGGCCGACCCGGCTGACATTTTCGCTCCACGCCCTGGCTTCGCGCGGCGGCGCGACCGGCAGCTCGCGCGATGGCTGGGGCGTTGCCTTCTACCAGGGCGAAGACGTGGCGCTGTTCCGCGAGCCGCTGGCCGCCGGGGACAGCCCCTTGGTTCGCTACCTCGAAACCCAGGGGCCGAGCACCCACCTGGCCATCTCGCACATCCGCCATGCCACGCGTGGCGCGGTGAGCTTTTCGAACACGCAGCCCTTTGTTCGGGAACTGGGTGGCCGTACCCATGTGTTTGCCCACAACGGCGACCTGCCCGGCATCGAAAGCTGCAAAACGCTGGCACTCGGCGCTTACCGGCCCGTCGGGCAGACCGATTCGGAACATGCTTTCTGCGCCCTGATGGAACGCCTGCGGCCACTGTGGGACGAAGCCGACCCGCCATCGCTGGACGCACGCCTGTCGCTGCTGGCGTCCTTCGCCGCCGACCTGCGCGCGCTCGGCCCGGCCAACTTTCTGTACGCCGACGGCGACACCCTGTTTGCCCACGGCCACAAGCGCCTGCAACCCGACCTCGGCCATGCCGGCCCGCCGGGCCTGTGGATGCTGCAACGGCATTGCCCACCCGAGGAGCCGGCGACAGCCCGCGAAGCCGGAGTCGCGATCGTGCAGGAGGAACGCATCGTCCTGTTCATCGCAAGCGTGCCGCTCACCGACGAGGCCTGGCAACCGCTGGCCGAAGGGGATCTGGTGGCGGTGCGCCAGGGGGCCCTGCTCGCTACGCGTGGTGCTGTCGCGGTTGAGGGGACTCCATTTGCTACCAAATAGATAGCTGCTTGCGCTTTCTGAGTAAGGGCCGGAGGCTGATTTTATTCGGTGATGCGGGGCAACCCGGCGGCCATGACCACCGCCGCCGACGCGGCCGAAGCCGTGTGGCGCGCCGCGAACGATAGGGCTGCGACGCTGCGATATCCGGCTGGGGCTGATACGGTTGCGCGCTCGCAGAAATGAGCGACGTGATCCAGGCTGGGTATGAGGCTGCGCGCACTGCGCTGAAGAACTGGCAAGCTGGGTGAAAGCGACAAAACTGGTAGCAGCTACTTCAATCGAGTCTCAGGTCGAGAAGAGGTACCGCGTTCAGCTGAAGGCTACCGACAATATGCGTATGCCGAACCGATCCCGGGTGGTGCTCGGATGGTCACCACTTCGGACGGTGTAAGACGGACCAAGGCTATGCCCCAGGATTCGGCCCGACCGCCTTCGGTGTTCGGACGCCTCTTGGCTTCTTGACTGGCACCAAGGCAAGCTTCTGCTGTCTTGCCGCTTCGGGAAGTTCAAGCTCCTGAATGGTCATTCCCAGCATTCCCACTCGCAACGCGTTGTTCCGGACCGAACCGTCGGCCGAAACCACCAGCGTGGCTCCAAGGCTTTTTCCGATGGCGATGATCTGTCGATCAACTTTGATTTTCTGCCAAGGCTCTTCCGTCTCGTCCTTTTTATCACCGACGTTGAGTGCTGCCCGGTCGATTTGGCTGAGCTCGAAGGCAGCCGCGCGATTGAAATCAGCCATTAACAAGAAAGTTTTCTTATCGAGTCGATTCAGGAATTCGACGCCGGCCAGGTCGGCGCGCACCAGAAACTCTGCGATCGCCGGCATCGGAAAAATGACCTTCGACTTTGATTTTTCGGCGCATTCTAGGAAGTGGTCGATCCGAGATCGGTCATCTAGCGATGTCTTCGGTGAGACGAAAGCGACGATAAAGTTCGCGTCGACAAGGATGACTTTCGGCAGCGTTTTCAATTCAGTCCCCGGATGTTCGCCCATTCACCGATAGGATCCACGATCTCACGCCAGCCGTTGTGCCGCACCTTCGCAGCCGCCGCAAGAATTTCCCTCAACGGAGTGTCTTCAAGCACCTCAAAGCTCTGGACCGTGCACTTTGAAGCCTCCGGCGACCATCCGTTTTCGGTTCGAAGCCAAGTACCGCGTACGCAAAGTCGAACGGAGCCAATACGGAAGTGCGTGAGGATTTCGCGCGCGAGAGCTTCGTCGCGCACGGTAAGCTTGAGGTCTCGCTCGAAATGATCTCGCATGTGCAAATGCATCGTCGCGTCCGCTCCCACCAGCCCCGTAACGACTCCATCCACCCAAGCTTCTTGGTAAAGGCGCTCAGCCCCCGGGTTTTCGTCTTTGAGCCCGAACAGAACGTAGATAACGTTGTTGTCGGCGTCGAGGATTTCAGCTTCAGAGATCAAATCGGCACCGAGCATCTCTTCGATCGCATGCAGGTGCTTAGCAGGCTTGCTTGCCGGATCGGTCTTGGCCAGTTTGATTCGGGCTCGACCGTGCGGGGTACGCTCCGGCGGCGTGTAAGCCTTCAGGCCAGTGCTAGCATTCTTGACGCCGCGGAACACGGGCTTGTTCTCTGCACCAATAAGTGCCGCGAACTCGCTGATGTACTCGCCCAGCCGCTCCATGGGCACCCCATCGGGATCCCGGCGCAGAATGCGCAGCATGAAGGTGTGAGGTTGACGAGCCATAAGGTACTGTAAACGAACATAGTTCAGCCGGGTTGGGAGTCTTGGTCTGGAGGTGAACCTGCCACATCATCACTCTCAAACCACACCCCGAGCTTTTCGACCTCAGCTATCACAACTTACTGCCGCTCGCCTCTAGCTTGTGGAGGGGCCTCGACAGCTCAGCTCGAACAATGTGGTTTCATGAATTACGAAAACATCAATGAGCACGAATTACACAGGCTTTTCCGCACCCTTTGGCGCTCTCAGCACAGTCACCCGAAGCCGCTTAGCAAGGCGCGTTGCATTGTGAGGCATGGGCTTGGTGGTAACGAGAACGGCTTGAGCGGTTGGAGGTACCCCATCAGCTCGCTGCATTGCGCGAAGTGTTGCGCGATATTTGACACACTGAAACACGCCTCTGAATATCTCTGAGTCAGGAGCATTGCTGGCCTTGACTTCAACGGCAAGAGAGACTTCATCGTTATGCAAATAAGCGTCGAGTGAGTCTCCTGAACGTAATAGTTCCTCAGTTTTCCCGTTTCGGAATTTACCAAACTTGGAGAAGAATTTAGGATTTAGACTAGCCCAAATTTTTAAAGTCCTATGTTGTTCGCTTTCTGGGTAGCCACCCCAATTCTTCCTAGGTTTCGGCATTTTAATTGGCTGATCCAATGCAACCGTGGAAACGGGTCGAATGACTCCAAGGCCTAGTGCCTTAGCGACCTCGCGCCATTTTGGATAATCGCGAACTAAGTCGATCACCTCTCGCGTCACTTCATCCCTGGTCTTTGGTGAGATTTTTTTGCGCTGCGCTTGCCTACTAAGAAAGTTCTTAATGAAGTAGTCCGCTCCCTTGCCGGGAAGACCTTTGCTTTCATTGACCATTACTACGTTGAGTGGCGGTATCTCCTCACCCCACTCGTCCGACAGCATCTCTAATACAAATCCAATTTTCCCCGCTGGCATTCCATACAACGTGAATCTACGCTTAATTGGAAATTTATGTCGCAAAAAGAGCTCTTCGGCTACTTGCTTATAAGTAATCGGATACCCATTCTTTGCCGCCCAAATCAGCATCGGAAAAATAAGCTTGGCAGTTTGATCTTTCCACAAACTACCTTCATCCAAGAATGTCTTTGCAGTCATTGGCGGCGTCATTAGAGCCCCTTTCGGGTTACTTAGCTAAATTTAGGCAATGCGAAAATTAGCATAAAGTGAAGCGATATGTCTGTCACCCCTCATTCGAGGGAGATCATTTGCAACAGGAACATGCCTCCCCGGCGCATTTGACTTAATCGCAAATTCATTTTTACTTCATCGTTCGAATTGAAAGTAGCGAACAAGATTCTTATCAAATCGGTAACGGATGGCGTCCGTTACCAAAAGGGTTGGTACTCAAGTCGGCTCCTGTAACTCCCACAATCCGCTGATTCACCCACCTGGACAGCGCCTCCGTACTCTCCTTGCGCTCGCTGTACCGGTCCACCAGATAAGGCGCCACGTCGCTTTAGCAGCGTGAACTTCACGAGTTCTTCCATCACGTCCAACACACCGACCACCGACGCCTGATTGGAAATCGTCACCACGCGCAGCGGGTGACGCCGCCGAACATCCCGTTTGGTGTGACTTATTTACATCCCCAGAACCCATGCAAGCGCCCCAAAGCGGACTAGCATGAACCCGAACGCATCTTCCCCAACGTCCATCCGCCCCGGCGTCTGGATAGGTCGATGTGTGAAAGATAAATGCCATGAACCACAAGCGCCCGTCCCGGCTTGATTTGAAGTACCAGGCTGCGGCCTGAACCAGGTAGCCATGCGCAGTTTGACCTCTCAACAATTGCAGGCCCTCGAGAAAACCGGCGCCTCCGAACCGGAGCCGCTCCACCTTGCCGACCTGAGCCGTCCGTTTGTTTACGACAGGGCGTTTGGCGTTTTTTACTGCGTTCCGGGCCGTCATCGCGACACGATGTCACTTCTGTACGCGTATGCCAAAGGGTACGAAAGCGGAATTGACGCGGCTGAAGAGCTTGGCCTGGACTTTCCCGAGGAGACGGCCGACAGATGGCTGGAAGAAATCCCGGGGACCGCTTTTCGCAGCTCGGTGGGCCACCGGGTGCAGGTTGGAAAGCGGGCCAACCTCACGATCATCGAAAAGCGCTGGCTGGGTGAGGTGGAGTATTTGTTTGACTGAGGTCTGAGCCACGCTCGCAGCTGGCAAAAAAAAGCACGCCATCCGCTACTGATTCAATAGCGGCTTGCGCCCGCCGTCAAAGGGCCAGAGGCCGATTTGACTCATGAAACTCACAAGCTCCGCTGATCCACCCGTTTGGACAGCGCCTCGGCACTCTCCTTGCATTGCTGCACCAGTCCGCCAAGAAAGACAGTCGTTGACAGGGTCAATTTCACGTAATATCATTTATTACATGAAACGAGACAGCAGACTTTCCGGCGTGCTTCACGTCATCCTTCACATGGCTGAGGTGGGCGAACCCATGACGTCGGACGAACTCGCCAAAGTGATGCAGACCCACCCGGTGGTGGTCAGGCGCGTCATGGCGGGCCTGCGGGACTCCGGGCTTGTCCGCTCGGAAAAAGGGCACGGTGGCGGCTGGGTGCTCAGTTGCAACCTCAGTGATATCACGCTCGGCGACATCTACAACGCGCTGGATGCGCCCGAATTGTTCGCGATGGGCAACCGGACCGAGGCGCCGGGCTGCCTGGTCGAAGAGGCGGTGAATGCCGCGCTCGACAGTGCCTTTGCCGAAGCCAGGCAAGTGCTGCTGGACCGGCTCGGCGACGTCACCTTGGCCATGCTCAGCAAAGACTTCCATGCGCGGCTGCAGACGCGCGGCGGCACACCGGCCTCGGCTGCCATGGCGCACACAGCATGACCGCCATGGCCACTGCTTTCTCTGACCCGGCGGCTGTCTCGGCCTATGCCGACGGCCCGCCGCGCATGGTTCCAGGCTTTGCCGACATGCAGCGCATGTGTTTGCTGCTGCTCGCTGAAAGCGCGCCCCGGGATGCCCGCATCCTGGTGCTGGGCGCAGGTGGCGGGCTGGAACTGGAGGTCTTCGCGAATGCGCAGCCGCAGTGGCAATTCGACGGGGTGGACCCGTCGGCCGAAATGCTGCAACTGGCGCAAACCAGAGTACATGCGCATATGCAGCGCGTGCGGCTGCACAACGGCACCATCGATATGGCACCGGAAGGCCCCTTCGATGCCGCATGTTGCCTGCTGACGCTGCACTTCCTCGCACGCGAGGAACGGTGCCGCACATTGGTGGAGCTGCGCCGCCGGCTCAAGCCGGGAGCGCCGTTTGTGGCCGCGCATTTCAGCTTCCCGCAGGACGCAGGGGTGCGCGAGCGCTGGCTGGCGCGCTGCACCGCCTTTGCGATTTTGTCCGGCATAGACCCGGACAAGGCACGCGTCCGCGAAAAGGGGCTGGGCGCGCAACTTCCGATTCTGTCGCCACAGGACGATGAAGCGCTGCTGCGCGAGGCCGGTTTTGCGGGGATAGAACTGTTTTATGCGGCCTTCGGCTTCCGCGGCTGGGTCGCGACCGCCTGAAGAAAGCGCATCGCGCGTCCTGCATCACTTTGACGGATGCGCCACCGCCCGCCTCGCCCGTGGCTTGAGCTCGCCGGCCGCCGCGGAGCGAAGCAGTCGCTGAAAAGTCGGGCACTCGGCGTGGCTGGGCGCCGGGCACACCGCCGCATGCCTGAGCCCGTTGCGCATCGCCTTCAGGCGCTTGATCGTGTTGTCCAGCTCGTCGGCCTTGGCGCTGAGCGACTTCCTGTCGATGCTGGCCTGGCCGTCGGGCGAGAACATGGCGCCGATGTCGTCGAGCGAAAACCCGGCAGCCTGCCCTAGCGCAATCAGCGCCAGCTGGTCCAGCACGCCCGGTGCAAATGTTCGGCGCAAGCCCTGCCGGCCGGCCGAGGTGATCAGCCCTTTTTCTTCGTAGTAGCGCAGCGCGGAGGCAGGCAGGCCTGACTTTTTGGCGACTTCGGCGATGTCCATGAAAAAAACCTCTTGACTTCAAGTTGACTTGAACTTGTAGAGTGCCCTCACCGTCACTTTTTGTCAATGAGGAATCACATGAACACATTCACTGCAGGCGCTGCGCACATCCTGCTCATCGGCGTGGGCGCCACCGCGGTCATGGACGCCTGGCTGCTGCTTCTCCAGCGCCTGGGCGTGCCCACGCTCAACTTCGCGATGATCGGCCGCTGGGTCGGCCACTGGCGCAACGGCACCTGGGCGCATGACGCGATCGCGAAGGCCGCGCCGGTGCCAGGCGAACGCGTTTTGGGCTGGTTCGTCCACTACGCAACCGGCATCAGCTTCGCTGGCCTTCTGGCCGGCATCGCAGGTAGGGACTGGGTGCACCACCCGACGCTGCTGCCGGCGATGTGCGTGGGCATAGCCACGGTTGCTGCGCCCTGGCTGGTCATGCAGCCCGCCATGGGTGCGGGCATCGCGTCGTCGCGCACGCTGGCACCGGCAAAAAACCGGCTCAGGAGCCTGGCCAACCACAGCATTTTTGGACTCGGCCTGTACCTGGCCGCCGTCTTCATCGCCTGGATCTCGCGATGAAGACTTTTTTCAGAGATTCACTCACTCAACTTGAACTGGACACCACACCATGAAGAACAAACAACTTGCCGTCATCTATCACAGCGCCCACGGCCATACCGGCCACATTGCCGGGCACATCCTGGCGGGTGCGCGATCCGTTCCCGGCATCGATGCGCATTTGCTGAAAGCCGAAGAACTCACCAGCACGCCCGAACATCTGCTGGACTATGACGGCTTCGTCTTCGGCTCACCCACCTACCTGGGCGGTGTCTCCGGCACCTTCAAGACCTTCATGGATTCGACGGGCCGGCTCTGGAAAAGCCACGCCCTCAAGGGCAAGATGGCCTCGGCCTTCACCGTGTCGTCGTTGCCGGCCGGCGACAAGCAGTCCACCCTGCTGTCGATGTTTGTCTTCGCGATGCAACACGGCATGGTCTGGGTCGGCAACGCCATCCTGCCCGAGCAGCACAGCGGCGTGCCGTATGAAGAAGCCGCCAACCGGCTGGGCTCGTGGTCGGGAATGATGGCGCAGGCCGGGCATTCGGCGCCCGCGGATTCGTTCGTGCCCGGAGACATCAAGACGGCGCGGATGTTCGGCACGAATGTCGCCGAAGCGTTGCTGCGCATGGCAGCCGATGTCGAAGCGGAAGTGACGCCATGATCCCGCGGAAATTCGAGCCCCTCCTGTTCGGCTTCTTTCTCTCGGGCCTGATGTCGCTGCTGGTGGCGGGGATAGCCACGCTGCGCGCCGCCGGGGTGGGGCCGGGCTTTCTGTCGCTGTGGCTCACTTCGTGGCTCACGGCATGGCTGTTCGCCTTCCCGGCGGTGCTGGTCGTTTCGCCTTTGGCGCGCCGGCTGGTTCGCAGCCTTCTCCAAACGGAGGCGGCAACAGGCTCTGATTCAAAGAGCGACTGACCAGACGCTATTAATTCAATAGCTGCTTGCGCCCGTCTGTAAAGGGCCTGAGGCCAATTTGATTCATAAGATCACAGACTCCGCTGGTTCACCCGCTTCGACAGCGCCTCGGCACTCTCCTTGCGCTCGCTGTACCGGTCCACCAGGTAAGGCGCCACATCACGCGTGAGCAGCGTGAACTTGACGAGTTCTTCCATCACATCGACCACGCGGTCGTAATAGGCGGAAGGCTTCATGCGCCCGGCTTCGTCGAACTCCAGGAAGGCCTTGGCGACTGACGACTGGTTGGGAATGGTGAGCATGCGCATCCAGCGGCCCAGCACGCGCAGCTGGCTCACCGCGTTGAAGGACTGTGAGCCACCGCTGACCTGCATCACGGCCAGGGTTTTGCCTTGGGTGGGCCGCACCGCGCCCTCGGCCAGCGGGATCCAGTCGATCTGCGATTTCATGATGCCGGTCATGGCGCCGTGGCGCTCGGGCGATGTCCAGACCATGCCCTCGGCCCACTGCGCGAGTTGCCGCAGCTCCTGCACCTTGGTGTGGCCGTCGGGTGCGTCGTCGGGCAGCGGCAGGCCGCTCGGGTCGAAGGTTCTGGTTTCGGCGCCCATGGCCTGCAGCAGGCGCGCGGCTTCCTCGCTGAGCAGCCGGCTGTAGGAGCGCTCGCGCACCGAGCCGTAGAGCAGCAAAATGCGCGGCGCATGCGCCGACGGCCGGAACGCCTGCAGTGCGCTGGCTGTGGGCAGCGCGAACAGGTCTTTATCTATGTTGGGAAGGTCTTCAAGCGCCGGCAACACGTTCTCCCTTTTCATTCACCACCTGCTCGCCGTCTTCCTTGGTGAAAGCGCCCTGCTGCGGCGCAGGCAGGATGTCGAGCACCGCTTCAGAAGGCCGGCACAGGCGGGTGCCCAGCGGCGTCACGACGATGGGCCGGTTGATCAGGAGCGGGTGGGCCAGCATGGCGTCGAGCAGCTGGTCTTCAGTGAGCGCCGGGTTGTCGAGCTGGAGTTCGGCGTAGCGGTTTTCCTTGCTGCGGATCAGCGCGCGCAGCGGCTGCCCGGTCCGGGCCACCAGCGCGACCAGGGTTTCCCGGCTGGGCGGGTACTGCAGGTACTCGATGACTTCGGGTTCGGCCCCGCTGTTGCGAATCAGCGCCAGTGTGTTGCGCGAGGTGCCGCACTGGGGGTTGTGGTAAATCGTGATGTCGGCCATTGCTTTTTTTCCTTGCCTGGTTGCTTCAATTCAATTGTTCAATTATATTTGAACAATGGAAACAAAACCTCTCGATGAAACTGGCGCCGTCAAAGCCCTGGCCGCACTGGCCCAGGCGCAGCGCCTGCGCACCTTCCGCGCGCTGGTGGTCGCCGGGCCCGACGGGCTGACACCGGGCGCCATTGCCGAGCAGCTGGAAGTAGCGCCCAGCGCGCTGTCTTTCCATCTGAAAGAACTCGCGCATTCCGGCCTGGTCAGCAGCGAGCCGCGCGGCCGCAACCTGATTTACCGCGCGAACTTCGAGCAGATGAATGCCCTGCTCGGTTACCTGACCGAACATTGTTGCCAGGGCGAAGCCTGCGAGGTCGCTGACGCCGCCTCGTGCGCGGCCTGCTGACCGGGGCGCCGCCATGAACCTCGCCGAGGCCCTGAACCTGGGCTGCCTGTGCCGCACCCTGAACCCCGAGCGCCTGCGCCAGCAGCTGGAAACCGACCCCAGCCTGCAAGGCATGTTGGCCGGACTGACGACGACACACCCGCACCTGTTTTCCGAGACGGCGGTGTTTCTGGACCCGGCCATACGCGCGACCCTGGGCCAGGCGATTGCAGCGATTGAAGGCGTGATCGCCCTGCCCGCTTACCAGCAGGCGGCACTGGCCAGCGCGCCCGGGATTGCCCGCCAGAATTTCGGCCCCGCCGGTGTTTTCATGGCGTACGACTTTCACCTGGGTGCCGACGGCCCGCGCCTGATCGAGATCAACACCAACGCCGGGGGCGCGCTGCTCAACGCCGCGCTGGCACGCGCGCACCGCGAATGCTGCGAACCGATGCAGGGCTTGATGGATGTTTCGAGCTACCTGGCTCAGATCGACCAGACCTTTGTGGACATGTTCCGCGCCGAGTGGCAAGCCCAGCGTGGCGCGCAGCCGCTGCGCAGCGTGCTGATCGTTGACGATGCACCGGAAGACCAATACCTCGCGCCGGAATTCGCGCTGGCACGGCAGCTTTTTCTGGCGCACGGCATCACGGCCGCCGTGGGCGACGCGCGCGAGCTTCAATGGAAAGACGGCGCACTGTGGCACCCCGCCCTGCCCGCGGGCCTGGCGGTGGATCTGGTCTACAACCGCCTGACGGATTTCAGCCTGTCCGAACCAACGCATGAAGCCCTGCGCAGCGCCTATGTGGCCGGCGCGGCGGTGGTCACGCCGCACCCGCGCGCCCATGCGCTGTATGCGGACAAGCGCAACCTCATCACCCTCGGTGACGATGCGCTGCTGGCCTCCTGGGGCGTGTCGGCTGAACACCGGCGCCTGCTGCAAGCCGTGGTTCCGCACACCGAACTCGTTACCGCCGACCATGCGGACGACCTCTGGGCACGTCGCCGGCAGCTGTTCTTCAAACCCGTGGCGGGTTACGGCGCCAAGGCCGCCTACCGCGGCGACAAACTTACACGTGGCGTGTGGAGCAACATCCTGGCCGGTGGCTTCATCGCGCAGGCGCTGGTGCCGCCCAGTGAACGCCTGGTCGATGTCGATGGCGTGGCCACCCGCCTGAAGCTCGACCTGCGCGCCTACACCTACCGCGGCCAGGTGCAGTTGCTGGCCGCACGCACCTACACCGGCCAGACCACCAACTTCCGCACGGCCGGCGGCGGCTTTTCGCCGGTGGTGGTGCTGCCTTCTGCCATGGCGCTTGTGGCCGACGCCAGCCAAAGCCCGCCCCACGCCGACCGCCTTCTCTCCCACGCCCCTTGAAACCTCAACCCTGGAGTCCGCCATGAAACGCTTTCATGTCCACATGCATGTCGAAGACCTCGGCAAAAACATCGCTTTTTATTCCGCCATGTTTCATCAGCCTCCCGCCCGCACCGAGGCCGACTATGCCAAATGGATGCTGCAGGACCCGCCGGTCAACTTTGCCATCTCCACACGCGGCAGCGCCACCGGTGTGGACCACCTGGGCATCCAGGTGGAATCCGACGAAGAACTAACCGAGCTGAGGGCGCACGCCCAAGAGGCCGACCTCGCGCTGCAGGACGACGGAGAAACCACCTGCTGTTATGCGCGCAGCGACAAATACTGGCTGACCGACCCGCAAGGCGTGGCCTGGGAGCAGTTCCACACGCTGGACAACATTCCGGTGTTCAGTGAATCGGCATCTGTATCAAATCAGGCTGCAGCGCCCGCCTGTTGTGCGCCACGCGCTACAGAAACAGTAGCATCTTTGCCATCTGCAGCTTCGTGTGCCCAAGCCCCGGCCGCGAAAGCCTGCTGCTGAAGGGATCTGAAAATGAGTGTTCGTCCCCTCAACGTCCTGTTTTTATGCACCCACAACTCGGCCCGCTCCATCCTGGCCGAGGCCGCGCTGAATCACATCGGCAAGGGGCGCTTCCAGGCTTTCTCGGCCGGCAGCAGCCCGCGTGAAAACCAGCAACCCAACCCGCTGGCGCTGCAGGTGCTGACCAATGCCGGCATTCCGACCGAAGGCCTGCGCAGCAAGAGCTGGGACGAGTTTGGCAAGCCGGACTCACCCCACATGGATTTGGTCATTACCGTGTGCGACAACGCCGCCGGCGAGGTCTGCCCCTACTGGCCCGGCCAGCCGGCCACCGCGCACTGGGGTTACACCGACCCGTCGGAGGTCGAGGGTGATGAGGCTAAAAAACGCGAGGCCTTCCGCCAGACCCTGCTGGCCATACGTCGCCGTCTGGATCTGCTCATCAACCTGCCGCCCGAAAAACTCGAGCGGGCCATGGTGCAGCAAACCGCACGGGACCTGGCGCGCTCATGACCCGGTCAGGACCGGGGCCATGGCCTGCCCGGTCTTGCCAAGTCATCTGACACCCCGAACCCCAATCCGACGCTCCACAAAAAAAGAGGATTCACGTGCTTGTTGCCCTGCTCATTTTCATCCTCACCCTTGTTCTTGTCATCTGGCAACCACGCGGGCTCGGCATTGGCTGGAGCGCCATGTTCGGCGCCGTGCTGGCTCTGGTCCTGGGCGTTGTCCAGCTCAGCGACATACCGACCGTCTGGCACATCGTCTGGAACGCAACCGCGACCTTTGTTGCGGTGATCATCATCAGCCTGCTGCTGGACGAGGCGGGGTTTTTCGAGTGGGCGGCACTGCATGTCGCGCGCTGGGGCGACGGCCGCGGCAAGCGGCTGTTCGCGCTGATCGTCCTGCTGGGCGCGGCGGTGGCGGCCCTGTTTGCCAATGACGGCGCGGCGCTGATCCTCACGCCCATCGTCATGGCCATGCTGCTGGCGCTGGGCTTCACGCCGGCGGCCACCCTGGCTTTTGTGATGGCTGCTGGCTTCATTGCCGACGTCGCCAGCCTGCCGCTGGTGGTGTCCAACCTGGTCAACATCGTGTCGGCCGACTTCTTCAACATCGGCTTCAACGACTATGCCGCCGTCATGATTCCGGTCAATGTCGTCGCGGTCGCCTCCGCGCTGGCCGTGCTCCTGCTTTACTTTCGCAAGAGCATTCCTGCGCACTATGATGCGACCCAGCTCAAACCGCCCAACGAAGCGATTCGGGATGCGGCCACCTTCCGCGTGGGCTGGGTGGTGTTGGTTCTCCTGCTGGTCGGTTTCTTCGGTCTGGAGCCCCTGGGAGTGCCCGTCAGTGCAACAGCGGCTGCGGGTGCGCTGCTGCTGCTGGCCGTCGCGGCACGCGGACACATCATCAGCACGCGCAAGGTATTGCGGGAAGCGCCGTGGCAGATTGTCGTTTTCTCTCTGGGCATGTATCTCGTGGTGTATGGACTGCGCAATCAGGGCCTCACCGGCTACATTGCCCGGTTGCTGGAGTTTTTTGCCGAAGGTGGCGTGTGGGGGGCTGCGTTCGGCACAGGCTTCCTCACCGCACTTTTATCGTCGATCATGAACAACATGCCCACCGTTCTGGTGGGCGCCCTCTCCATCGACGCCACCAACGCGACGGGCATCGTCAAGGAAGCCATGATTTATGCCAATGTGATCGGCAGCGACCTGGGCCCCAAAATCACCCCCATAGGTTCACTCGCCACGCTGCTGTGGCTGCATGTTCTGGCGCGCAAGGGTATGAAAATTACCTGGGGCTACTACTTCAAAGTGGGGTTTGTTCTCACTGTCCCGGTGCTGTTTGTGACACTCGCAGCGCTGGCTGCCCGCCTGAGTTTCGCCGGATGATGGCGAACGTCCAGGCAGCGCCACCCGTTTCTGCAGCCTGATTCGGATGGGCCCATCCCGCAGCGTCACCGTCGCCAGCCTCGGCATCGCCCAGACCCTGGCCTGGGCGTCGAGCTACTACCTGCCGGCCATGCTGGCTAACTCGATGGCGCGCGACCTCGGTGTCGGCGTGCCGACGGTGTTCCTCGGGTTTTCGCTGGCGCTGGTGGTGTCTGCCCTGCTCGGGCCGTTTGCCGGCAAGGCGATTGACCGTTATGGCGGCCGGCCGGTGCTGGCCGCCACCAGCTTCATCTTTGCCGGCGGGCTGGCGGCCCTGGCCCTGGCGCAGGGACCGGTCGGCCTGTTCGTGGCCTGGGCCATTCTGGGCGTGGCCATGGCCGCCGGCCTGTACGAGGCGGCGTTTGCCACACTGGTGCACCTGTACGGCAAGGACGCACGCGGCGCCATCACCGGCATCACGCTGCTGGCCGGGTTTGCCAGCACCGTGGGCTGGCCGCTGTCGGCCTGGCTGGAACTCGAATGGGGCTGGCGTGCCGCCTGCGGAGTGTGGGCCGGCCTGCACCTGCTGGTGGCGCTGCCGCTGAACTGGATGTTGCCGTCCGCGCCAGCATCGCCCCCACCGCCGGCTGCCATGCCGATGGCGCCGGCAACCACGGCCACCGCGCCCGCGCCTGAACGTGAACCTGCGCAGAGCTCGGCCTACACGGCGGCGCTGCTGGCCTTTGTGTTCGCAGTGACCTGGTTCATCAGTACCGCCATGGCCGCGCACCTGCCGCGCCTGCTGCAGGTCCATGGCGTGCCGCTGGCCACCGCACTGGTGTTCGCCGGGCTGGTCGGCCCGGCGCAGGTAGCCGGGCGGTTGCTGGAGTACGGGCTGCTGCGCAACATCCATCCGCTGGTTTCGGCGCGGGTCGCCGGCGCCATGCACACGCTGGGTGCCCTGGTGTTCCTGGCTGTCGGCGTGCCGGCGGGGGCTGTATTTACCGTGCTGCACGGTGCCGGCAACGGCGTGCTGACAATTGCCAAGGGCACACTGCCGCTGGTGCTGTTCGGCGCGAAGGACTATGGCGCACGCCAGGGCCTGCTGATGGTGCCGGCGCGTTTTGCGCAGGCCCTGTCGCCCTGGCTGTTCGGCCTGGCGATTGACCGCTTCGGCGCGGGCGCGCTGTGGTTCTCCGCGGCGCTGGGCGCGCTGGGCCTGGCGGCCCTGATGCTGCTGCAGGGCCCGCGCGGGGCACAGGTCCGGCCCGCCTGACTCAGCGCGCCCTCAGGCCAGCCACTTCTGCAGAAACTGCGCCTGGCCCAGGGCGGGGTCGAGCTGGTAGCCGGCAAAACCGATGCGTTCATACAGTTTGATTGCCGGCGCATTGCCCTGCAGCACTTCCAGCGTGAGTTTGCATGCACCACGCTCGCGCGCAATGGCCTCGACCTCGGCCAGCATCAGCTCACCGACGCGCCGGCCGCGGTGGCTGGCCAGCACCACCACGTCGTGCACATTGACCAGCGGGCGGCAGGCAAACGTTGAAAAACCCTCGATGCAGTTGACCAGCCCGACCGGCTGCGCGCCGTCGAAAGCCAGCACACTGAAGGCCTGGGGCCGCGCGGCAAGTTCCGCCACCAGGTGGGTTTTGGCGAAATCGCTCAGGGGATGCCCGCCGCCGGCCGTGTCACGCGCGTAGGCGTCGAGCAGAGCGACCAGCGCCTCGGCGTGTGCGGGGTCGCGGTAGTCAGCGCGGCGGATGTGCAGGCCGGAAGCGGCGATAGCGGTCATGCGGAGGAGCCCTGTGAAAAAGTGGATGCGGTGATTCTAAGCAGCGAACCTACGTGCCCGGCGCAGTGCCACCTCTGGAATCTCAAAGAAAAACGGCCACCAGCCCATATAGGGAAAGCGCTGAAAGCTATCAAAAACAGAGCAATGTTCGCTGCCAGACAGTCGCCGCCAGCACGTTCCGCCACGGCAGGTGCCAGGCAGCCGCTCTTTACCGGACATTTACGAAGCCCTTTCCGGCGCTACACCTGGGCCTCAAGCCTTGCAGTGATAATTCTTCGGCGAGCTGAAAAATACACGCTGGCAGCGCCAAGGCGCCGCTGGTGACAACACCCATCAAACACAAAAAAGTGCCGCGCCAGACCGCTGGTGCGGTGGGCAACAAGGACAGCTGATGGACCCGAAATCTGAGGCGCCGACCGCCGGCCCCGAGACCCTCCCCCGCAAACGCCTGAGCCGCCGCGCGATCCTGATTGGCAGCCTGATCGCGGTCATCGCGCTGGCCGGCACCGGCTGGCTCGCCTGGCGCCTGACCCATCCCGCGGCAGACGGCAGCACCACCGCCCCGGGCGGCGGCGCCCGCCGCGGCCCGCCGGCCACCACAGTCGGCGTCGCCACCGCCGAGCGGGCCAGCATTCCGATTCTTCTGGACGCCCTGGGCACGGTCACACCGCAAGCCACGGTGAAGGTACGCCCGCAGGTCTCAGGTGTGCTGCAGAAAGTGCTGTTCAAGGAAGGCCAGATGCTGCGCGCCGGCGAACTCATGGCCACCATCGACCCGCGCCAGTTTGAACTGGCCCTGCAGCAGGCCAGCGGCCAGCGCCAGCGCGACGAGGCCCAGCTCGACAGCGCGCGTGTCACGCTGCAGCGATTCAAGACCCTCTTGGGCCAGGACTCGATTGCCCGCCAGGAGGTCGACTCCCAGGCCGCGCTGGTCAAGCAGCTCGAGGGCACGGTCGTGATCGACAAGGCCAACGAAGGCGCGGCCCGCCTGAACCTGAGCTACACCCGGGTGGTGGCGCCGGTCAGCGGCCGCGTCGGCCTGCGCGCCGTGGACGTGGGCAATGTGGTGAACCCCAGCGATGCCAATGGCATTGCCCTGATCACCCAGGTCACCCCGATCGACGTGGTGTTTTCCATTCCGCAGGACCAGGTCGGCGAATTGCAGCAAGCCGTCAGCGCCGGCACCGTGATGAAGGTCACCGCGCTCGACCGCACCCGCTCGGGCACGCTGGACACCGGCGTGTTTGCCTCGCTCGACAACCAGATCGACACCACCACCGGCACGGTCAAGGCCAAGGCGCGTTTTGCCAACAGCAAGCTCACGCTGTTCCCCAGCCAGTTTGTCAATGTGCAGCTGCTGGTGCGCACCATCGACAACGCCGTGGTGGTGCCGGTCACCGCCGTGCGCCTGGGCAGCAGCGGCGACTATGTGTATGTTCTCAATGCGGCCGAGCGCACCGTGAGCCTGCGTCCCGTCAAGCGCGGGCCGGCTACGGTGGACAAGATCGTGATCGCCTCCGGCCTGCAGGTGGGCGAACGTGTCATCACCGAGGGTGCCGACCGGCTCAAGGACGGTGCACGTGTGGTGCTGCCTGGCGATGCGCCCGGCGCAGGCCGTGCTGGTGGGCGCAGGCCGCAGGGCGCCGCATCGGCACCGCGCGCTGACAACCCGGCGCCCAGCGCCGCACCGGTACCCCGGCCCGCTGGGTCCGCCCCCGGTGCACCGGCTGCTTCTGCCCCGGCGACGGCTGGCCCGCCGGTTGCGCTGGCCCCACCGGCACCCGCGCCCGCCAGCGCAGGCGCGCCGCCTGGCGCTGAGCAGCGCAAGCGTTTTCTGGAACAGGTCAAGGACGACCCGGAAGCACTGGCGCGGCGCACCGGCCTGCTCGCAGCGATAGACCGGGGTGATGCCGCCGCGCTGGCGCGCTGGCACCAGATCATGGAACGGCGGCGCCAGGGCGCCCAGGCGCCGGCGCAATGACGGCCCCCAGACGACTGCCCGCATGAGCCCGTCGAGTCCCTTCATCCAGCGGCCGGTTGCCACCGCGCTGCTGATGGTGGCCATCGTTCTGGCCGGCTTGGTCGGCTTCAAATTCTTGCCGCTGTCGGCCCTGCCGCAGGTCGACTACCCGACCATCCAGGTGCAGACGCTGTACCCCGGCGCCAGCCCCGAGGTCATGGCGCAGACCGTGACCGCACCGCTGGAGCGCCAGTTCGGCCAGATGGCCGGGCTGCAGCGCCTGAGCTCGACCAGCGCGGCCGGCGTCTCCATCGTCACGCTGCAGTTCGGCCTGGGCCTTGGCCTGGACGTGGCCGAGCAGCAGGTGCAGGCGGCCATCAATGCCGGCGGCTCGCTGCTGCCGGCCGACTTGCCGGCGCCACCGGTGTACGCCAAGGTCAACCCGGCCGACGCACCGGTGCTCACGCTGGCCATCACCTCCGACAGCCTGCCGCTCACCGAGGTGCAGAACATCGTCAACACCCGGCTCGCGCTCAAGATCAGCCAGGTCAGCGGCGTCGGCCTGGTCTCACTCAGCGGCGGCCAGCGGCCCGCCGTGCGTATCCAGGCGGACACGCGCGCCCTGGCTTCTTACGGCCTCGGGCTCGACTCGCTGCGCACGGCGATTGCCGCAGCCAATGCCAACGGCGCCAAAGGCAGCATCGACGGCCCAACACGTTCGTATTCCATCAATTCCAACGACCAGCTGCTGGCGGCCGCCGAGTACAAGAACCTGATCATTGCCTTTCGCAACGGCGCGGCGGTGCGTGTTGCCGATGTGGCGCAGGTGGTGGACAGCGCTGAAAACGTCAAGCTCGGCGCGTGGAGTGGCTTGAAGCCGGCGATCATCCTGAACGTGCAGCGCCAGCCCGGCGCCAACGTGATTGCCACCGTGGACGCGATCAAGGCCCGCCTGCCCGAGCTGCAGGCCGGCCTGCCGACGGCCATGAAGGTCGATGTGCTGAGCGACCGCACCACCGGCATCCGCGCCTCGGTGCTGCATGTTGAGATCGAACTGCTGCTGGCCGTGGTCATGGTGGTGCTGGTGATTTTTGCCTTTTTGCGCAACCTCCGCGCCACCGTGATTGCCAGCCTGGCGGTGCCGATTTCACTGATAGGCACCTGTGGCGCCATGTATTTGCTGGGCTACAGCCTGAACAACCTGAGCCTGATGGCGCTGACGATTGCCACCGGTTTTGTGGTCGACGACGCGATCGTGATGATCGAAAACATCTCGCGCTACATCGAAAAAGGCGAGGCCCCGATGGCCGCCGCGCTCAAGGGCGCGCAGCAGATCGGCTTCACCATCATCTCGCTGACGGTCTCGCTGATCGCCGTGCTGATTCC
>ERZ1292640.260-Hain-H43-02um-R1-260-length-42617-cov-6_pt2 | contig 41406 bp, 48 predicted proteins | sample MGYA00564404_ERZ1292640 | MGnify/ENA primary metagenome ERZ1292640 (study PRJEB36523, sample SAMEA6512636) | groundwater metagenome | collected 2019-01-08 | study: AquaDiva: Metagenomics assemblies of 32 groundwater samples | reverse complement strand
ACGGCGAGACTCCAAATCCCGTCCTGGGGGTTCAAGTCCCTCCGCCCCTGCTTGAAACTTGAATCAAGGGGGTGTGGGTTTTCTCCCGGGTAAAGCAAGAAAAATGGTTAGTAAAATAAAAGGCTTTTTTACCGAAGTAAAAGTGGAATTAGGCAAGGTTTCCTGGTCAACACGCCAAGAACTTATGGGCGCCACCCTTGTGGTTATTGTAATCACCACAATACTGGCAGTTTACATAGGAGTTGTTGATTTCAGCCTTTCCAAGTTCTTGACCTTTCTAATAAAATGACAAAAAAGTGGTACGTAGTACATACCCAGACAGGGTTGGAAGACAAAGTTAAAATAAACTTAGAAAAGCGCATTGCTGCCAGCGTTGTAAAAGATTCGATGGGCAAGATAATGATACCTACTGAACAGGTATCCGAAGTGCGCAGCGGAAAAAAAAGGGTTACACAGAGAAAGTTTTTCCCGGGATACCTGCTTCTGGAAATGGAATTAAACGAACGCACGTATCTTTTAGTCAAAACCACGCCCGGGGTAACAGGTTTTATCGGTTTGGGAAGGCAGCCGTCGTCACTGCCGGATATAGATGTCGAGAATATTTTAAAAAAGACAGAAGAAACCCAATCCCGCCCGAGCCCAAAAACAATTTTTGAAAAAGGCGAACAGGTAAGGGTTATCGAAGGGCCGTTTTTGAATTTTAACGGCACGATCGAAGAGATCAGGCCGGAAAAAGGCAAGCTAAAAGTAAACGTTTCTATTTTTGGCCGCATGACACCGGTAGAATTAGAGTATTGGCAGGTGGAGAAGACTTAAAATGGCAAAGAAGAAAATTACAGCTCAGATTAAACTGCATGTTTCCGCGGGAGCCGCGAATCCCGCGCCGCCGGTAGGCCCGGCATTGGGCCAGCATGGCGTAAACATCATGCAGTTCTGCAAGCAGTTTAACGAACAGACTAAAGGCAGGGAAGGATTGATAGTCCCTGTCGTAATAAACGTTTATGAAGATAAATCATTTGATTTTATTATAAAAAGCCCTCCGACATCCGTATTATTAAAACGCGCGGCAAACTTAGCCAAAGCTTCCGGCCAGGCAGGTAAGGAGAAAATAGGCACGGTGAACCGTAAGCAGATTGAGGAGATTGTAAAACTTAAACTAAAAGATTTAAACAGCGAAGACATGCAGAAAGCGGCCAAGATGGTCGAAGGTACAGCCCGCAGTATGGGCATCGCGATAGAGGGATAGACAATGCGCAAGAAACAAGCCGGTAAAAGATTTCAGGAAGCTGAAAAACTCGTAGACAAAAATAAGGCATACTCTTTAATAGAAGCAGTAGCCCTGTTAAAAAAGATGCCGGCTACAAAGTTTAACCAAACGGTAGATTTAATCTTCCATTTAAATATCGATACTAAGAAAACAGACCAGTTGGTCCGCGGCACAGTTACTTTGCCTCATGGGACAGGAAAAACCGTGCGGGTCGCGGTGTTCTGTAAAGGTGAACACGAGAAGGAAGCCCAAGCGGCAGGCGCGGATTATATAGGAGGAGTAGAGTTAATTGAGAAAGTGGCAGGCGGATTCATGGATTTTGATTCGGCTGTAGCTACTCCGGAAATGATGAAAGATTTAAGCCGCTTAGGCAAAATTTTAGGGCCGCGCGGGCTTATGCCCAGCCCTAAGACAGGCACAGTAACCAATAACGTGGCTCAAGCAGTAAAAGATATCAGAGGCGGTAAGATTGAATTTAAAGTTGATAAACAGGGAGGCATACAAGTTCCGGTGGGCAAGATAAACTTTACCGAGGCCGAGATAATCGATAACGCTTCTAAGATATTAGAAGCTATTAAGGCTTCCAGGCCCACGACTGTAAAAGGCGATTTCATAAAATCAATATCAATATCGGCATCTATGAGCCCGGGATGCACATTAGAGCTATGAAAAAAGAAAAGTCTCAAGATAACATTGGAAGGTTCTTTCGCGCCACGACAGAAGAGAAATTAAAGCAGGATATGAAATCTTCGGATATCATTTTTATGGCCCAGTATTCCGGCTTATCCAGCGTCCAGATGACTTCTTTAAGGAATAGCTTAAGGCTGGTTAAAAGCAGGGTTTTTGTTACTAAAAATACGCTTATAAACAGGGCGTTAAAATCATCCAACATCGAAGGCGTAAGCCAGTTTGTTAAAGGCCCGACGGCAGTTATATTTTCTTGCGAAGATATCAGCGCGATTTCTAAATCCCTGGTTAAATTCGCTAAAGAAAATCCCGCCCTTTCCCTGAATGGCGCGTTTTTCGGCAATCGCATTTTAGAGAAAAAAGATATCGAGTCTATCGCTGCCCTTCCTTCTAAAGATGAATTGCGCGCGCAGGTAGTTATGTCGATAAAATCTCCCCTTGCCGGCTTGGTATTTACTCTGCAAGGGGCTTTGAATAAATTAGTGATCGTGTTAAATCAGATAAAAGATAAAAAAAGTTAAGGAGGAAATAACATGGCGGTAAAAGAAGATGTAATTAAAGCGATAGAAGGCATGACAGTGTTGGAATTGGCAGATTTGGTGAAAGAGCTTCAGGACAAGTTCGGAGTTTCCGGACAGGTTGCTGTAGCGGCTGCACCAGCCGCGGGCGCTGCCGCGCCGGCAGAAGAAAAAACTGTGTTTACGGTAGTTTTAACTTCAGCCGGAGCGAATAAAATCTCGGTTATCAAGGAAGTCCGCACGATAACTAACCTTGGCCTAAAAGAAGCGAAGGACTTGGTTGATGGCGCGCCTAAGCCGATAAAAGAAAACGTTCCAAAAGAAGAAGCTGAAGAGATAAAGAAAAAGCTCGTAGCGGCCGGAGCCACCGTAGAATTGAAATAAAGTATAATATATATAGGAAGGCGTATGTTAAAACGTAAAAGTTTTTCCAAGCTTAAAGAAGTCTACAAGATGCCTGATCTTTTGGATATTCAGAGATTATCCTACGAAGAATTCTTACAGGTGGATATGACATCTGACGAGCGCAAAAATCTTGGCCTTCAAGAAACATTCACAGAGATGTTTCCGATTGAGAGTTTTGACCGGCAGGTACGGTTGGATTTCTTAAGCTATTCTCTGGGTAAGCCAAAATATGATGTCCCTGAATGTATCAGGCGCTCAATGAGTTATGCTTCGCCATTAAAGGTCAGGTTTAGGTTAGTAAGCCCTAATGAGACTAAAGAGCAGGAAGCATATTTCGGCGAAATTCCGTTGATGACCGAAACCGGAACTTTTATTATTAACGGCGATGAAAGGGTTGTGGTCAGCCAGTTACAGCGTTCCCCGGGTATTTCTTTTGAAGAAGAGCTGCATCATACCGGCAAGAAGATGTTTTACGCCCGTATAATCCCATACCGCGGGGCGTGGCTTGAGTTTAAATATGATGTTTCTGAAGTTATCCTTGCCTATGTAGACCGCAAACGCAATTTCCCGGCGACCCAGATATTAAGGATTATGGGATATGTTTCAGATGAAGATATACTCAACGCTTTTGAAGGCCAGCCGCAGCAAATTATCAATACCTTAAAGAAAGACCCCACTAAAACAAAAGAAGAAGCCTTGTCAGATTTCTACCGCAGGATGCGGCCAACCGAACCGGTTGTCCCTGAAGCGGCGGAAACATTATTTTATAGATTGTTTTTTGACCCGCGCAGGTATGACCTCGCGCAAGTCGGAAGGTTTATTCTAAACCGCAAATTAGGATTGAATATTCCTTTAGATAAAAGGATACTTGATGTCCAGACGGTTATTAAGTCAATGGAATATTTAATTAAATTAAAAGAAGGCATAGGCCAGATTGACGACATTGACCATTTAGGCAACCGCCGTGTTAAAACCGTAGGCGAACTAGTCCAGAATCAGGTGCGCATCGGCTTGGCAAGGGTGGAGCGTTCGATTAGGGAGCGTTTATCTGTAATGTCTGAATTTAGCACCTTAAGCCTGCACCATCTGATCAATTCAAAACTTCTCTCCAGCCAGATCAAAGATTTCTTTGCCCGTTCGCAGTTATCACAATTTATGGATCAAGTCAACCCGTTAGCGGAAATGACCCACAAACGCCGCCTTTCCGCTTTAGGCCCGGGCGGTTTATCCCGCGAAAGAGCCGGGTTTGAAGTGCGCGATATCCATAATTCACATTACGGCAGGGTCTGCCCCATAGAAACTCCTGAAGGCCCGAATATCGGTTTGATTGCTTCGTTAAGCACTTATGCCAGGGTTAATGAATTAGGGCTTTTGGAAACTCCGTATAGAAAAGTTGAAGACGGCAAAGTTACGCGTAAGGTTGAATACCTGACTGCCGACGTGGATGAAAATAAAATCATCGCCCAGGCAAACGCTACGCTTGAAGATGATGGCACATTCAAAGAAAAAGAAGTCCTCTGCAGGTTTAAAGGAGATTTTCCGAGAGTCCCGCCGAAAAAAGTCGAATATATGGATGTTTCGCCGAAGCAGTTGGTTTCGGTCGCGGCCGCCCTGATACCTTTCCTTGAACATGACGACGCGAACCGCGCCCTGATGGGTTCAAACATGCAGAGGCAGGCAGTGCCGCTTATGATTACCGAAGCGCCGTTAGTAGGGACAGAAATAGAAGCTAAAGTTGCCAGAGACTCGGGCGCTGTTATCGTTGCTAAAGAATCCGGCAAGGTAAACGCTGTCGATGCTTCAAGCGTTACCATCGGCAAGAATATTTATAAGATTAAGAAATTTGTCCGTTCAAACGCGGATACCTGCGTTAATCAAAGGCCTTTAGTAAAATTAGGGGATAAGGTTGAAGCCGGAGATGTGATTGCCGACGGTATGGCTACCAAAGACGGCGATTTAGCATTAGGAAAAAATCTTTTGTGCGCGTTTATGCCTTGGCGCGGATATAATTTTGAAGACGCTATTCTTATGTCTGAAAAGGCTGTGAAAGAAGATACTTTTACGTCAATACATGTCGAAGAGTTTCATATCGAGGCAACAGAGACAAGATTAGGCAATGAGGAAATCACCCGCGATATCCCAAATGTTTCCGAAGAGGCATTGAAGGACCTAGACCAGGATGGTATAGTCCGTATCGGAGCGGAGGTCCACCCCGGCGATATTTTAGTCGGTAAAGTAACCCCGAAAACCGAATCAGAGCTTTCTCCGGAGGAGCGCCTTTTGCGGGCGATATTCGGAGAAAAAGCAGGTGATGTGCGCGATACGTCTTTAGTCGCTTCTCCCGGAGTCGATGGCGTAGTCATTGACGTGCATATATTCCAGCGTAAAGACAGAGGCCGTAAATCCAAAGAAGAAAAAAACCTGGAGTTGGCCAAAGTACGCGAAATTAAAGCTTATTATAAACAAGAAGTAGAATTTATCGAAGAAGAGAAAATAATCCGTTTAGGTAAACTGCTCGGTATTGACAAGAATAAATTAGAGCGTTCGGATATCGGTTCCAATGAAGAGGCGAGAAGCTTGTCTGAATCTTACGAAGAGCAGATCAAGGCGCTTTTATCCGAGCAGGAACAGGAAATCGAAAAAATCAGGCGCGGAGATGAGCTTCAGCCCGGAGTTTTAAAACGGGTCGTGGTTTATGTCGCCACTAAAAGAAAAATCGCGGTGGGCGATAAGTTAGCCGGCCGCCATGGAAACAAAGGCGTTATCGCCAGGATACTTCCCGCCGAAGATATGCCCTATTTAGCAGACGGCACGCCAGTGGATATTGTGCTTAATCCTTTGGGTGTGCCTTCGCGTATGAACGTCGGCCAGATTTTGGAAACACACCTTGGCTGGGCGGCAAAGGCCTTAGGATTGAATATTTCATCGCCGGTTTTTGATGGGGCTAGCGAGCATGAAGTGAAAGAAATGCTAAAAGAAGCAGGGCTTCCGCTTGAAGGTAAAATCCAGTTGTATGATGGATATACCGGAGATCCTTTCGAACAAGAGACAACGGTTGGTTTCATCTATGTTATGAAATTAAGCCACATGGTTGATGAAAAGATTCACGCCCGTTCGATTGGCCCGTATTCTTTGGTAACCCAGCAGCCATTAGGCGGCAAGGCCCAATTCGGCGGCCAGAGGTTCGGAGAAATGGAAGTCTGGGCGCTTGAGGCATATGGCGCCGTGTATACTTTGCAGGAAATGTTGACCGTAAAATCCGACGACGTGGTCGGCCGCACCCGCATATATGAAGCTATAGTAAAAGGCGAGCAAAGGCTTCAGGCCGGCATTCCGGAGTCGTTTAATGTTTTGTTGAAAGAACTTCAAGGCTTGTGCCTTGACATTAGGACCCAAGTAGACAAATAGAAGGGTTAAGGGTAAAGGGGTTAAAAGTAGGGTTAAGCGGTAAGGGTTAAGTGGTAAGTAAAAGCAAAAGATAAGAAGCTAAAAAAACAATTTAAAAACATTTTACTTTTTTTGTTTTTCCTTATCACTTAACCCTTGACCCTTAACCCTCATGATGGGGAACATATGACAGATGAAACAGTTAGTTTTGATTCAATAGTCATAAAGATTGCCTCGCCGCAGATAATCCATTCCTGGTCAAAGGGAGAAGTTAAAAAGGCGGAGACCATTAATTACCGGACGCTGAAACCGGAAAAGGGCGGGCTATTCTGCGAAAAGATATTCGGCCCTGTAAAAGATTGGGAATGCAACTGCGGAAAGTACAAAGGCATCAAATTTAAGGGAGTAACATGCGACCGCTGCGGGGTTACTATTGACAGGTCATCGGTCCGGCGTGAGCGTATGGGCCATATTGAGTTAGCCGCACCGGTAACTCACATATGGTTCTTTAAGACTGTGCCTAGCCGCCTTTCAGCGATGCTTGACTTGGGTATCAGGGAATTAGAGAAGATTATTTATTACGAAGAATATATTGTCCTTGATCCCATGGGTACGCCTTTGAAGAAAAAAGAGCTTCTTAGCGAAGATAAATATCAGGAATGCCTAGAGAAATACGGTTCGAACTTCAAAGCTAAAATTGGGGCCGAGGCGATTAGGGATCTTTTGAAAGAATTGGATTTAGGCGCGCTTTGCAAAAGAATGCGTAAAGATTTGGAAGGCGACAAGGAAACCCCTACCGCCCGCAAAAATCTGAAGATTTTAAAGTTGGTTGATGATATAAAGAATTCCGGTAACCGTCCTGAATGGATGATATTGGAGGTAGTGCCGGTTATTCCTCCGGATTTAAGGCCGTTGGTCCCTCTTGACGGCGGGAGGTTTGCCACTTCGGATTTAAACGACTTATACAGAAGGGTAATTAACCGTAACAACCGTTTAAGAAAATTAATGGAATTGAGCGCTCCTGAAATAATTATCCGTAATGAAAAAAGGATGCTTCAGGAAGCGGTAGACGCGCTATTGGATAACGGCAGGCACGGCAGGCCGGTAATGGGAGCGAACAATAGGCCCTTAAAGTCTTTGTCGGATATGTTAAAGGGCAAGCAAGGCCGTTTCCGCCAGAACCTTTTAGGAAAGCGCGTTGATTATTCCGGCCGTTCGGTTATTGTCGTCGGCCCGGATTTAAAGATGGATCAGTGCGGCCTTCCCAAGCAGATGGCCCTGGAACTTTTTGAGCCGTTTATTATCAAGAAACTGCGCGAGAAAGGCTTTGTCCATACCATCCGCGGCGCCAAGAGAATGGTTGAGAGGTCAAAGATTGAGGTATGGGATATATTGGATGAAGTTATTAAAGATCATCCGGTAATGCTTAACCGCGCTCCGACTTTGCACCGCTTGAGTATTCAGGCATTTCAGCCGATTCTTATCGAAGGGAAAGCTATTAAAATACATCCTTTAGTCTGTACAGCGTTTAACGCCGACTTTGACGGCGACCAGATGGCAGTCCATGTGCCATTGTCTTTGGAAGCTCAGAAGGAAACCAGAGAGCTGATACTTTCAACAAATAATGTTTTTTCTCCGGCAGACGGCAGGCCGATAGTCACGCCTACGCAAGATATAGTTTTAGGCTGTTATTTTCTGACCAAAGAAAAACTTCACGCTAAAGGCGAAGGCAAGATTTTTTCAGATCCCACGGAAGTTATTACGGCTTATAACGACAAGGCGATTGAACTGCACGCAAAAATCAAACTAAGGGTAGAGTCAGTGTTTGACCTTGAGCAGGCGCAGTTAGTCGAAACCAAACAGATTATTGAAACCTCGGCAGGCAGGGCTATTTTTAACGATAGTCTGCCCAAAGGTTTTGGTTTTGTAAATTACGAAATGAATAAATCGAGAATCGGCTCGGTGGTTGCTAATTGTTATAAAAGGTTTGGCCACGCGGAAACTATTAGGCTCTTAGACAGGCTTAAGTCTTTGGGCTTTGAGTATGCCACTTATAGCGGGATGTCTATTGCTATCGACGATTTGAAGATACCGAAAGATAAACAGGATATTTTAAAAGAGTCTATGCAGGAAGTATCGAAGGTAGAGGATCAATACCGTAAAGGTATTATAACCAACGGCGAAAGATACAATAAAGTCATCGACATCTGGACGCATACAACAGATAGGGTGTCGGATTCGCTTTTTAAGCAGATGGATTCGTTCAATCCTATATTTATGATGGCAGATTCAGGCGCTAGAGGCTCGCGCCTTCAGATAAGGCAGCTTGCCGGTATGCGCGGCCTTATGGCCAAGCCTTCAGGCGAGATCATTGAAAACCCGATTACCGCGAATTTCCGCGAAGGGTTAACGGTTTTGGAATATTTTATTTCAACCCACGGCGCCAGAAAAGGTTTGGCAGATACGGCTTTAAAGACAGCCGACGCGGGTTACCTTACCCGCAGGCTTGTTGATATAGCTCAAGAAGTTATCGTTAACGAGCCTGATTGCGGCACGTTAAACGGGATCACTATCGCGGCGATTATCGAAGGCGACGAGGTCGTTGTTTCTCTTAAAGACAGGATCGTCGGCAGGGTTGCCCTTGATAACGTGGTTGATATTATAACCGATGAAATTGTCGTTGAGGCAGGCACTGAAATTATAGAAGAAAAAGCTGATATGATAGAGCGCCTCGGTATTGAGAAAATCCGTATACGCAGCGTTTTGACTTGTGAGTCGCCGCGGGGTGTCTGCTCTAAATGCTATGGCAGGAACCTTGCCAGCGGTAAGCTTGTCGCGTCAGGCGAAGCAGTAGGGATTATCGCGGCGCAGAGTATCGGAGAGCCGGGCACGCAGTTGACAATGAGGACGTTCCATATCGGAGGCACTGCCTCGCGTATTGTCGAGCAGTCTTCCATTAAGTCAAAGAATAAAGGTGTCCTCAAATATCATAACCTTCGCACTGTTGAAAAAGACAAAGAGTATGTAGTCTTAAATAGAAATGGCGCGATCAGCATTAACGACGAGCAAGGAAGAGAGCTTGAGCGTTATACCGTTCCACAGGGTTCTTTCATTAATATTGCTGATTCGCACGAAGTGAATAAAGGCGTTGTGTTTATTCGTTGGGATCCCTATACAACTCCGATTCTCGTCGAAGTAAAAGGCGAGATAAAGCTGGAAGACTTGAAGGAAAATGTAACCATCAGGGAAGAGTTAAATTCTGTAACCGGAGTCAGAGAGCGCGTCGTAATTGACCATAAAACAGATTTTCATCCTCAGATCGTCGTATTAGACCCGCAAAAAGAAGTGTCTGGTATTTATCCTTTGCCAATAGGCGCGCATATAATGGTTAAAGACGGCCAGCATATTAATGCCGGCGCCCTCCTGGCAAAGATACCCCGCGTTTCCGGCAAAACCCGCGATATCACAGGCGGCTTGCCAAGGGTCGCGGAATTGTTTGAGGCGCGCAGGCCTAAAGATCCGGCAATCATCAGCGAAATAGACGGGTTTATCGAATTTAGCGAAACAAAAAAAGGCCAGAGAGTAATTGTGGTCAGAAGCCCGACAGGAATGAGGCGCGAATACGGAATACCTCATGGTAAGCATCCTAACGTTTACAAAGGCGACCGGGTTACCGCGGGCCAGCAGCTTACCGACGGGCCGGTAGTCTTACAGGATATCTTACGCGTATGCGGCGATAAAGTCCTGCAGGAATATCTGGTTAACGAAGTACAGGAAGTCTATCGCCTGCAGGGCGTTAATATAAACGATAAGCACATCGAGCTTATAATCAGGCAGATGTTAAAAAAGGTGCGTATTGAAGATTCCGGCGCCACAGACTTTTTATCCGGCGAACACGTTGATAAGTGGAAGTTCCACGCGGAAAATGCCAGGGTTATGAAAAAGAGCGGAAAACCCGCTTCAGCCGCGCCTGTTTTATTAGGTATTACCAAGGCGTCGTTAACAACCGACAGTTTCATTTCAGCGGCAAGTTTCCAGGAAACAACGCGCGTTTTAACTGAAGCCGCGGCCGCGGGCAAGAAAGACGACCTTTACGGTTTGAAAGAGAATGTTATCGTCGGACATTTGATTCCCGCGGGCACAGGGCTAAAAACGCACAATGACGCGGTAGCGGCAAAAGAAGCAAGAGCAAAAGCGAAAGATAAGCAGGAGAAGGCTGAATCTTAAATAGTTAGCCGGTTGGCCAGTTAGCCGGTTGGCCAGTTAGCCGGTTGGCCGGTTAGCCGGTTGGCCGGTTAAAGTTTAAAAATAAACAACAAAAAAATTAAAATCTATTAGCAGCTTACCAAATTAACTGGCTAACTGGTAAACTGGCTAACCGGTAAACTAAAAAAAATGCCTACGATCTCTCAATTAATCAGGAAGGGAAGAGTTTTAAAGAAGAAAAAATCAAAGTCGCCGGCGTTAAAAGCATGCCCGCAAAGAAGAGGCGTTTGCCTGCAGGTTAAGACGATGACGCCTAAGAAGCCAAACTCGGCCCTGCGTAAAATAGCCAGGGTCAGGCTTACAACAGGCATTGAGGCAACCTGTTATATACCCGGTGAAGGCCATAATTTACAGGAACATTCAATAGTTTTGGTAAGAGGCGGCAGGGTTAAGGATTTGCCCGGAGTAAGGTATCATATTGTCCGCGGTACTTTGGATACAGCCGGAGTCGCGAATAGAAAGAAATCGCGTTCTAAGTATGGGGCTAAAAGGCCTAAGTAGTTGGCCGGTTAGCCGGTTGGCCAGTTAGCCGGTTGGCCAGGTTAAATTTTAAAAAAAATAACAGGAAAAAATAAAAGCTATTAGTAGTTTACCAAGTAAACTGGCAAACTGGTAAACAGGCTAACTGGTTAACTAAAAAGATGAGACGAAGAAGAGTTGGAAAAAGAGAAATATTGGCGGATCCGAAATATAACAGTAAGACCGTGGCCAAGTTTATCAATATGGTTATGGAGAGAGGAAAAAAGTCTACGGCAGAGACAATTGTCTATGGAGCGTTTGATATTGTCAAACAAAAGCTTAACGAGCCGGATGCTTTGAAGATCTTTCACAAGGCAATTGATAATGTCAGGCCGCGTTTGGAAGTTAAGCCGCGCCGTGTCGGCGGAGCCACCTATCAGGTTCCCGTTGAGGTTAAGCAGGAAAGAGGCAATTCGATCGCGATGCGCTGGATGCGTGATTTTGCCCGCGGGAAAAAAGGCAAGGCGATGGTTGAAAAGCTAGCGGAAGAATTAATGTTTAGTTATAAAGGCGAAGGTTCGGCAATAAAGAAGCGCGATGATATGCATAAGATGGCAGAAAGCAACAAGGCGTTCGCGCATTTAAGATGGTAACGGTAGAAGAAATAATTGTAGGGGCGAACCTATGTGTTCGCCCTAATATGGATAAAGGGCAGACACATAGGCCTGCCCCTACCAGAATATAATGAAACGTCAATATCCAATAGATAAAATTAGAAACATAGGTATCGTCGCTCACATAGACGCGGGCAAGACGACAACTACCGAACGAATACTTTTTTATACGGGCAAAACCTATAAAATCGGTGAGGTCCATGAAGGCACTGCTGTAATGGATTGGATGGTTCAGGAACAGGAGCGCGGAATCACGATTACTTCAGCCTGTACAACCTGCTTTTGGCAGGATTGCCGTATAAATATAATTGATACTCCCGGGCACGTTGATTTTACAATCGAGGTAGAGCGTTCATTGAAAGTATTAGACGGCGCGATAGTGCTTTTTGACGCGGTAAACGGCGTAGAACCGCAGTCAGAGACAGTCTGGCGCCAGGCCGATAGGTATAATGTCCCGCGCATATGTTTTGTTAATAAGATGGACCGTCCGGCAGCTGATTTTGCCGAGACGTTAAAGCAGATACATGAGCGCCTGGGAGCTAATGCCGCGGCAGTACAGCTTCCTTATGGGACTGAAGATGATTTTAAAGGGACGATAGATTTAATAGAGGATAAGCTTTGCCTGTATGATGACCCCACCGGAAAAGAATTTAATTGGGTGGAGGTGCCCGAAGAGATGAATGGTAAAGTTAAAGAAGCGAAGGACAAGCTTTTTGAGCATTTGGCTGAAGCTGATGAAGAGGTAATGAGCTTTTTCGTTGAGGGTAAATATCCGGAAAAAGAGATAATAAAGAAAGCAGTGCGCAGGGCAGTTTTGAAAAACGCGTTCGTCCCTGTTTTTTGCGGCTCGGCTTTTAAGAATAAAGGCGTACAGCATGTACTCGATGCGGTTTGCTGGTATTTGCCGGCGCCTGGGGACGTTGGAACTGTAAAGGGCACTAATCCTAAAACCGATGAATACATCGAACGCAATGTAAACGATGAAGCGCCGTTTTGCGGTTTATGTTTTAAGGTTGCCACTGACCCATATGTCGGAAGGCTTAATTATGTGAGGGTTTATTCAGGAGTGCTTTCTTCAGGCACATACATTTACAATGCGGCAAAGAGGGAAAAAGAGAGAGTTACCAAGATTGTGCTTATGCACGCTAACAGGCAAGAGATTATCGATGAAGTGGCAACCGGCGATATTTGCGCGGTTGTCGGTTTAAAAGAAACCAAGACCGGCGACACATTGTGTACCGAAAAAGACCCGATAATACTTGAGGCAATGCATTTCCCCGAGCCGGTTATTTCTCAGGCGATAGAGCCGAAGAGCAAGTCTGACCAGGAAAAAATGGGTATGGCATTAAAGAAACTTACCGACGAGGATCCGTCGTTTCGGGTTACTTATAATCACGATACGGGACAGACCATAATTTCCGGAATGGGCCAGTTGCATTTGGATATACTTGTTGATAGGTTATTGAGGGAATTTAGCGTCGATTGCAGTGTCGGCCAGCCGCAGGTCGCTTATAAAGAGACTCTGACTAAGAAATTAATTTCCACGGGAAAGTTTATTCAACAATCGGGCGGCCGCGGGCAATATGGCCATGTTGTTTTTGAAATGCAGCCGCAGGAAACTCCCGGCGCCGGCATTACCTTTGAGGACAAATTAAAAGGCGGGGCTATTCCAAGAGAATTTGTGCCGTCAATCAGAAACGGCGTAATGATAAGCGCGAAAAGCGGGATCTTGGCCGGATATCCTGTTGTTGACGTGGCGGTAACTTTGATTGACGGGTCATTTCACGACGTCGATTCATCGGAGCTTGCTTTTCAGATGGCCGCTTCAATTGCTTTTACTGACGGCTTAAGAAAGGCATCTTGTAAGATATTAGAGCCTATTATGGATATGGAGGTAATCGTCCCGGAAGAGTATATGGGCGCGATTATCGGCGATTTGAATTCTCGGCGGGCCAAAATAATTTCACTCGGCCAGCGTTTAAATACAAGGCTTATACGTTGTAATGTCCCGTTGTCTGAAATCTTTAATTACGCGACGGTGATCAGGTCTTTGACTCAAGGCAGAGCTACTTATACAATGGAGCCCTCGTTCTATCAAGAGGTGCCTTCACATATCGCGCAGAAAATTATAGAGCGTAGTTCCGGGGCAAGTACTCAGAGATTTGGCGCTAAATGAAACCAAGGGTTTTAAACAATAACTTAATAGGAGGTGGATAATGGCTAAAGAAAAATTTGTTAGGTCAAAACCACATGTTAATATCGGAACCATCGGCCACGTTGATCATGGTAAAACAACCCTCACATCGGCGATAACGATGGTATTAAGCAAAAGAGGGCTGGCAGAAGCAAGGGCATACGATTCAATCGATAACGCTCCCGAAGAAAGAGAGCGCGGCGTTACGATAAATATTTCTCACGTTGAATATCAGACAGTGGCCCGGCATTACGCGCACATCGACTGCCCGGGACACGCCGACTACATCAAGAATATGATTACCGGCGCGGCCCAGATGGACGGGGCAATATTAGTCGTGTCAGCGGCGGACGGCCCGATGCCTCAGACAAGAGAGCATATACTACTTGCCCGTCAGGTTAACGTTCCGTCAATGGTTGTATTTATGAATAAGGTTGATATGGTCGAAGACAAAGAGCTTATTGACCTTGTCGAGATGGAAGTCAGGGACCTTTTGACAAAATATAATTTCCCCGGCGATAAAACGCCTATTATCAAAGGTTCGGCGTTAAACGCGATGAATTGCGCCTGTGGAAAAGATGATTGCCCCAGTTGCAAGCCAATAATCGATTTGATGAAAGCGGTTGATGACTTCATACCTTTGCCGAAAAGAGACCTTGAAAAGCCGTTCTTGATGGCAATCGAAGATGTTTTCTCAATCGAAGGCCGCGGGACAGTCGGTACCGGAAGGATTGAACGCGGTAAGGTCAAGATTAATGAAAACGTTGATATCGTCGGTATGAAGCCTGAAGTTACCAAGACGGTTGTTACGGGCATTGAAATGTTCCGTAAGCTTCTTGATGAAGGGTTAGCCGGCGATAATGTCGGCTTGCTTTTAAGAGGCGTTGATAAGAGTACTCTTGAAAGAGGCATGGTTTTGGCAGCGCCCGGTTCCATCACGCCGCATACCAAATTCAAGGCCCAGATTTACATTTTGACCAAGGAAGAAGGCGGAAGGCACACGCCGTTTTTTAACGGTTACCGCCCGCAGTTTTATTTCCGTACCACAGATGTTACCGGAAGCGCGAAACTTCCTGAAGGAGTTGAAATGGTTATGCCCGGTGATAACGTCAATTTGGAAATTGAGCTGATTATGCCTATTGCTATGGAAAAAGAATCACGTTTTGCTATCCGTGAAGGCGGGCATACCGTCGGTGCGGGAGTTGTTTCGGAGATAATAGCGTAAATACGCCGTAGGGGCACGGCAGCCGTGCCCCTACAATCGAGAATACATGCAAAAAATAAGAATAAAACTAAAGGCATATGACCACCGCTTGTTAGATCAGGCAGTGGAGGAAATTGTCGAGACCGCCAAAAAAAGCGGAGCAGTAGTTTCGGGCCCTATACCTTTACCGGTTAAACGGGAGATTTACACTGTAAACCGTTCCCCGGTAATTGATAAAAAGTCGCGTGAACAGTTCTACCTTATTACGCATAAGCGGCTTTTGGAATTAAGGGAACCTACGTCAAAGACAATCGATGCCTTGCGCAAACTTAATCTGCCGGCGGGTGTTGACGCGGAGATAAAGTAGGGGTAAGCGGTAAGGGTTAAGCGGTAAGGAAAAAATAAAAAACAAAAAAGGAGAAATAGGGTATTTTTTAATATTCTGTTCTTTTCCTTATCACTTAACCCTGACCCCTTAACCCTATGTAACCCTTTACCCTTATCACTTAACCCTCGACATAACCTTAACTGGGCATTAATTTTTGATATACAACGAGTATATATTAAAAAAATGACTATAAGATTATTAGGCAAGAAAATAGGAATGACTCAAATATTCGACGATTCAGGCAGGATAGTCCCTGTGACTGTTATTGAAGCAGGGCCTTGTTTGGTTATCGCGGTTAAAGAGAAGAGTGTGTTGCTTGGTTTTGGCGACGTCAAAGAAAAAGCAGTTTCGAAACCCCGGATGGGTTTGTTTAAGAAGGCCAATGTCAAGCCCAGAAAGTTTTTGAAAGAAGTCCCTAAAGTAAAAGATCAACAATATCAGGTTGGCCAGGAAATAAAAGTTGATGTGTTCACGCCTAATGAAAAAGTTGATTGTTCGGGGATTTCCATAGGTAAAGGCTTTCAGGGCGGCATGAAGCGCTGGCATTGGGATGGCGGCCCGAAAACTCACGGTTCAACAAGCCATCGCCGTGCAGGTTCAATCGGCTCAAGCACCACTCCCGGCAGGACTATTAAAGGGCATCACATGCCCGGGCATATGGGTAACATAGCGGTGACGGTCAGCGGCCTACGGGTAATAAAAGTTGATCCGGAGAATAATCTTCTGATAGTCAAAGGTGCTGTCCCTGGGCATAAGAATAGTTATTTGATTGTGCGTAAAACTACAAAACATACACGCCAGGTTATCCGGCCGATAATAGCCGAACAAAAAGCTGAAGCCGGGAAGAAAGATGCCAAGAAGCAAAGCGCCTCTGTGAAAAAATAACGGGGAATAGGACAACAATGCCAATAAAAGAACTCAAAGCAAAGCAAACAAAAGAGAAAATGCCGGAGAAAGAAAATACTTTAGTTATCTATAATGTTTCTGGCCAAAAGATCGAAGAAATAAAGTCGCCTTTTGGCGGCAAGGTAAATCATCCTGTATTGACCGAAACTATTAAAATGTACCTTGCCAATCAACGCAAAGGGCTTGCCTCGACTAAAACAATTGGTGAAGTCTCAGGCGGCGGAAAAAAGCCTTGGAAGCAAAAAGGCACAGGCAGGGCAAGGGCCGGGTCTATACGTTCTCCTTTGTGGCGCCACGGTGGCGTGGTTTTTGGGCCGCATCCGAGAGATTTTAGCTACACGTTATCTCCAAAAATAAAGAAGCTTGCTCTTCTGTCGGCGTTGATTGAAAAGAGCGAACATAAAGTGGTTGTGTTGGAAGAGATTCCCAGCGATAAAATTGCCAAGACAAAAGATATTCAAAAAATATTGAATTTCCTTAAAAGCGGCAGTAAGGCTTTGATCGTTTTAAAAAGTAAGGATAACGCGATAAGGCGCGCCTCAAGAAATATTCCGGGTTTGGTTATTCAGGAGGCAGGATGTTTAAACGCGCTGGATGTTATGAAAAGCTCGAAGGTGATTATATTAAAAGACGCGCTTAGTATCTTAAAACACAGAGTACAAATATAAATAAAAAAAGATGACAAACATGACTTCGTATGATATACTTAAAACTTTACTGCGCAGCGAAAAAGCGACACTTTTAGAATCCCAGCGCAAATATTTGTTCCTTGTCAGCGACAGGGCAAACAAAATTCAGATTAAAAACGCTGTCGAAGAAATTTATAAAGTCAAGGTGCAGTCGGTGAACACAAAAATATCCGGCGGAAAATTACGCAAGGTGCGCTATCAGGCAGGATATGAAGCCGACCGCAAAAAGGCTTATGTTACTTTAAAAGAAGGCCATAAGATAGACGTAACTTAAATTTAGGGTTTAGCTTAAGGAATCAATCATAAAAGAAGATGGGTATAAATAAATTAAAACCAACAACGCCTGGTCAAAGATGGATGAGTGTTTCGACTTTCGAAGAGTTGACCACTGATAAGCCATATAAGCCGCTTTTGCGTGTGCATAAGAGGACCGGGGGAAGAAATTGCTACGGCAGGATTACCGTCAGGCATCAGGGCGGCGGCCATAAAAAGATGTACCGGCTTATTGATTTTAAACGCGATAAATTGGATATGCCCGCGAAGGTATTAACTATAGAGTATGATCCCAACAGGTCTGCCAGAATCGCGTTAGTCGAATACGAGGATCATGAAAAAAGATATTGCCTGGCGCCATACGATTTAAAAGTCGGAGACACAATAATCAGTACGCGTAATCCTGAAACAGAAATTAAACCGGGAAATTGCCTTCCTTTAAGATTTATTCCTTTAGGCACGCCGGTTCATAATATAGAATTAGTTAAAGGCCAAGGCGGGCAGATTGTTCGAAGCGCGGGCGCCTTGGCAAATGTAACCGCGAAAGAAGGCGATTTCGCTCATGTGAAATTACCTTCCGGGGAAGTAAGGTTAGCTCATCTTGATTGCCGGGCGACAATCGGACAGGTTTCTAATATTGACCATGGTTCGATTACAATAGGGAAAGCCGGCAGAAGCAGATGGCTTGGTATCAGGCCGACAGTCAGAGGTTTAGCGATGAATCCTGTCGACCATCCGCACGGCGGCGGTGAAGGTAAATCCGGTCAAGGTAATCCTCATCCTGTTTCTCCATGGGGCCAACCGACTAAAGGTTATAAAACGCGCAAACATAACAGGTATTCTAATAAGTTTATTGTTAAGAGAAGGAAATAAGTGTAGAGGACGGTTCTGGAATCGTTTCCTACATTTGAACTAAGCGAGGAAAAATGCCACGTTCACTTAAAAAAGGGCCTTATATAGACGTAAAGTTGCAGGAAAAAGTAGAACGAGCAAAAAGGGCAGGCACACGTACTCCTATAAAGACTTGGTATAGGCGTTCCACCATCAGCCCTGATTTTGTGGGTTTAACCATTGCCGTATATGATGGCAGAAGGCATATACCGATTTTTATTACCGAAAATATGGTCGGCCATAAATTAGGGGAATTTGCTCCGACGAGAGTGTTCAGGAAGCACGGCGGCATCAAGGCAAAGAAAGCCGCGGAAAAGACATAAAATGATAGTTAGGGCAATAGCCAAACATATTAAGATATCACCTTCAAAAGTGAGAGAAGTAATCAATGTGGTTAGAGGTAAGGATGTCCTCACCGCGGATGGCTTATTATTAAATATTAATAAAGGCGCGGTGCGCCACATTCGTAAGACCTTGAAATCAGCAGTAAGTAACGCGCAAGTCAAAGGTTTTAAACCTGAACAGCTTTATATTTCAAAGATATCCGCGGACGTCGGGCCGATGTGGAAAAGGTTTAAAGCTGCCGCATTCGGAAGAGCGGCAAAAATAAGAAGAAGGACAGCGCATATTACGGTGGAATTAGATTTAAAAGGTTAAAGGTGTTTTATTTCCTTTCACCTAAAACCTTTCACCTTTAACCTAACATAATATTATTGGAGTAAATATGGGACAAAAAGTTAGTCCGTTATTACAAAGAATAGGATATACAAAAAATTGGCTGAGTGTCTGGTATTCCAAAAGGCAGGATTACGCTAAATTCATAGAACAAGATTATAAGGTGCGCCGTCTTATAAAGAAGAGATTTAAGCAGGCGGCAATAGCCCGGATAATTATTGAAAGGATGACGGATAAAATCAGAATTAAGATACATTCCGCCAGGCCCGGGCTTATAATCGGCCGCCATGGCGCGGATATTGAAAAGCTGCGCGAGGATCTTAACGGATTATTAAAACAGGAATTGGCTGTAGACATAATCGAAGTCAAGGAGCCATCCGTTGAAGCTCAATTGATCGCGGAAAATGTCGCTTTACAGCTGGAAAAAAGAATCGCTTTTCGCAGGGCTATGAAGAGGGCGATAGAACAGGCTATGCAGTCTGGGGCAAAAGGGATTAAGATTTCCGCGGCCGGAAGGTTAGGCGGCGCGGAGATGTCACGCACGGAAACATACAAACAAGGCAAAATTCCTTTATCTACTTTAAGGGCTGACATAGATTACGGTTTTACAGAGGCCATGACCACTTACGGCCTTATAGGAGTAAAGGCTTGGGTATATAAAGGAGATATTTTCTTTACTCCTAAACAGCAAAAGAAGCCTGTTGTATCTCAAGGAACGCCAATAGCATAAGCTGGAGTAAAATAAAATGCCATTAATGCCGAAAAGAGTAAAATACCGCAAGAGCCAGAGAGGAAAGCGCGGGGGTGTTTCAACCAGAGGCTCAGAAGTAAAGTTCGGCGAGTTCGGGTTGAAGTCATTGGAGAATGCCTGGCTTAAGAATACACAGCTTGAGGCTATGAGGGTTATAGTTGCCCGTCAGCTTCATGGCGGCGGAAAGCTATGGATTAAGGTTTTCCCTGACAAGTCAGTTACTAAGAAGCCCGCGGAAACCCGTCAAGGAAAGGGCAAGGGCGACCTTGACCATTGGGTAAGTGTAGTCAAAAAAGGCAGGGTGTTATTGGAAATTGGTGGTGTGCCCGAGATAATCGCGCAGAACGCGTTTCGTTTGTGCGCTTTTAAACTTCCATTTAGGACAAAATTCGTAACAAGGCAGCGTTAAAATGAAATACAAAGAGATAGAAGGCTTAAGCGAAGCGGAATTGCTGGAAAAAGAAAAAAAGCTCAAGGAACAGCTTTATAACTTTAATTACCAGCGTTATAGCGGCAGAGTTGAGAAGCCGCATATGTTTACGCTGCTAAGAAAAGACGTCGCCCGTATTAAAACAGTTTTGAACAAGATAAAAAACAAGTAAATTATAAAAGTTAGTTAGCTAGTTAGCCTGTTTGCCAGTTTACCGGTTAAAAGATAAAATTAACCGCTAACTGGCTAACTGGCTAACTGGTTAACTGGCTAACTAAAAACAAATGAGAAGCAACAAAAAGATCAGGGCAGGGATTGTAGTAAGCGATAAGATGAAAAAGACGATTGTGGTCCGCGTGGAAAGGCTGACCAAGGATCCAAATTACGGCAAAACCATCAAGAAATTCAAGAAGTATAAAGCGCACGACGAAGAGAATAGCGCGAAAATCGGCGATGGAGTAAAGATTATTGAGACAAAACCGTTGTCAAAAGAAAAATGCTGGCGTTTGTTAGAAATTGTCAAAAAAAATAATGCAAGTTAGCCAGTTAACCTGTTTGCCAGTTTGCCGGTTAAAAGATAAAAATAACCGCCAACAGGGTAACAGGGTAACTGGGTAACCGGGTAACCGGGTAACTAACATGATATTCTTAAAGACACTTTTAGACGTGGCAGATAATACAGGGGCCAAAAAGGCTTATTATATAGGCGTTTTGGGCAAGAAGAATTGTAAGTACGCTAATATCGCTGAAGTTATTAATGTGGCTGTCAGAGAATCAGTTCCTGATGCCGCGGTAAAAAAAGGCGAGAAGGCAAGGGCTGTGATTGTGCGGACTAAAAAAGCGATTAAAAGGCCGGACGGCTCATATTTAAGGTTTGACAATAACGCGATTGTGCTTATCGACGTGCAAGGTAATCCCAGGGGAACACGCGTATTTGGCCCGGTGGCAAGAGAATTGCGGGATAAGAATTTCATGAAAATAGTATCATTGGCGCCGGAAGTTATTTAGTTTATAAATCTTTTGGTTTTCCGGTTAACCTGTTCACCAGTTTGCCGGTTAAAAGACAAAATTAACCGCTAACTGGTCAACTGGTCAACTGGCTAACTGGCTAACTAAAAATGAATAGAATAAAGAAAAACGATATAGTAAAGGTAACTTCGGGTAAAGATAAGGGAAAGACCGGAAAGGTGCTCACTGTCTTTAAAGAAAAGAACAGAGTCCTGGTTGAAGGGGTTAATATGCTTAAAAAACATATGCGCGCTACCCGTGATAATCAACAGGGCGGGATTGTCAGTATAGAAAGGCCGTTTTCGATTTCAAATGTAATGCCTTATTGTAAGGCTTGCGAAAAGCCGGTAAGGGTTGGATATAGCGTTTCGGCGGATAAAACAAAAATCAGGATTTGCAAAAGGTGCAATCAAACAATATGACACCGCGTTTATTAGAAAAATACCGTAAAGAGATAGTCCCCGCGATGCGGGAGAAGTTTAATTACAAAAGCCCCATGCAGGTTCCTTCCTTCCGTAAGGTAGTTGTTAATATGGGAGTCGGAGAAGCCATCGCCGATGTAAAAATATTGGATAGGGCAATGGAAGAACTCGCCTCTATAACAGGCCAAAGGCCGCTTATGCGCAGGTCGAAAAAAGCCATCGCTAATTTTAAGATAAGGGAAAATCTGCCTATAGGATGTAAGGTTACATTGAGGCGTAAGATTATGTATGAATTTCTTGACCGGCTGATAAACGTCGCCCTGCCGCGCGTGCGCGATTTCCGCGGCGTGCCGGATGATTCATTTGATAAGGGCGGTAATTACAGCCTGGGGATAAAAGACCAGTCTATATTCCCTGAACTTGATGTGGACAGGATTTCACGGGTACAGGGTATGGATATTACAATTGTAACTAACTCAAAAAGTATCGAAGAGGTTAAAGAGTTATTAAGGTTATGCGGTATGCCGTTTCAAAACAGGGAAAGAGAGTAGTAAAATTATATGGCTAAACAATCACAGTTAGCTCGCTGGAAAAGAGTGCCTAAATTTTCAAGCCGCAAATATAATCGCTGCGCCATATGCGGCCGTTCGGGAGGTTTTTACCGCAGGTTTAAACTTTGCCGTATCTGTTTTAGAGAGTTAGTCTGGCAGGGGTTGATTCCCGGCGTTAAAAAGGCGAGCTGGTAGTCTTAAGTATAAAAACGAGATTGCTTAGCCGCCCAAACGTAGGGGACGGCCGCGACCGTCACCTACAGTTTGCGATGAGCGATAGAAAACATTTTAAAGATTTAACTTATAATTAACTTGTAAATCAGGAGAACAATGGCACGGACAGATTCTATAGCAGAAATGCTGACAATGATCAGGAACGCTATTATGGTTAATAAGGACTCTGTGGTAGTTACTGCTTCTAAAACTAATAAAGCGATTATAGAAATCATGAAGGATAGAGGTTATTTGGAAAATTACAGGGAACAAGACGCGCAAACAGGCCGTAAGACTATAAAAGTTTATCCGAAGTATGATACGGATGGTACCGCGGTTATTAAGGGTTTACGCAGGGCTTCCCGCTCGGGTTTAAGGCTTTATGCTAAAAAAGATAAAGTGCCTTATGTGTTGAAAGGTTACGGCATTTCGATTATTACAACTTCTAAGGGCCTGATGACAGATAGACAGGCAAGAGAACAGAAAATAGGCGGAGAAGTTATTTGTTACATCTGGTAAACGCATTCAAAGCATAATATAAAATATAAAAAATGTCTAGAATAGGTAAAAAAATAATCACAGTCCCTTCGGGCGTGAAAGTTAATATTAAAGATAGCGCGATTACCGTAGAAGGATCAAAAGGGAAGTTATTTTTTGAATGCCCGGGCAGGGTTAATGTTGAGTCAAGTGACAATCAAATCGTTGTCAAATCTCCTTTGCGGTCAAGGGTTGATAGATCCTTGCACGGGTTGACACGCAGCCTTATTAATAATATGATTAAGGGTGTTTCTGAAGGTTTTTCCAAAGAGATGGAAATTCAAGGCGTTGGTTTTCGCGCCGCTGTTAACGGAAATAATCTGACTTTGATCCTGGGTTTTTCTCACCCTGTTAACTTTCCGATACCGGCGGATATTAAAATCGAGACGCCAAAGCCGACTAGTATAGTAATAAGAGGAATTGATAAACAAAGAGTCGGAGAAGTCGCTTCCCAGATACGCAGGATTTTCCCGCCGGAACCGTATAAAGGTAAGGGTATTCGTTACGTTGGCGAACAGGTGCGTAGGAAATTGGGAAAGGCCGCGACGAAATGACGGCTGTGTATTTTACAGCCGTCATTGCGAGGAGCCTGCGTTTAAATAAGGCGACGAAGCAATCTCAAAAGAACGAATAAAATCATGAAAAAAACAAACGAAGAAAAAAGAGTCGCAAGGCATAGTAGGCTGCGCTTGAGGATCATAGGCACACAGGAAAGGCCGCGGTTGAGCGTGCATAAAAGCTTAAATAATATGCATGCCCAGATTATCGACGATACAGAAGCTAAAACCCTGCTTTTTTTGTCGACATCTTCAAAGGAATTTAAAACTAAATTAGACAAGGGCGGTAATATTAAATCCGCGCAGTTATTGGCGGAAATATTAGCGAAGAAAGCTGTTGAAAAAGGAATAAAGAAGATTGTCTTTGACCGCGGCGGCTACCCTTATCATGGCAGGGTGAAAGTGTTCGCGGAGAGCCTGCGTAAAGGCGGATTGGAATTTTAAATTATGGGCGATTATAAGAAAGATTTATCAGGGTGTATAGAAAAAGTAGTCAGCATAAACCGGGTCAGTAAAGTCACCAAGGGCGGCAAAAAGATGTCCTTTAGCGCGTTAATAGTTTATGGAAATGGCAAGGGTGAAGTAGGCTACGCGTTAGGCAAGGCTAATGAAGTCGCTGATGCCATACGTAAAGGGCTGGCCAACGCGAAAAAAAATTGCGTTAAAGTAACTCTTTCAGGCACTACAATTCCCCATGAAGTTTTGGGCCATTTTGGCGCGGCAAAAGTTTTGCTTAAACCCGCTTCTGAAGGTACGGGTGTTATCGCGGCAGCCGCGGTCAGGGCGGTATGTGAAGCTGCCGGTATAAAAGATATACTTACAAAATGCTTGAAATCAAATAATTCCATTAATGTTATAAAAGCAACCATGGAAGGTTTAAGCCAGTTAAGAAAAGATATTTTAAATGCCACTGAATAATTTAAAATCTAATCCAATAGCTTCCCGCAAAAGAAAAAAACTTGTAGGCCGCGGCTCAGGTTCCGGACACGGTAAAACTTCGACCAGAGGCTCTAACGGCCAGAAATCACGCTCGGGAAGGGATTTTTACCTTGGTTTTGAAGGCGGCCAGTCTCCTTTAATCCGCAGGATGCCCAAAAGAGGGTTTAATCATACTTCTAAAATAGAATATCAGCTGGTAAATATCCGCAGTTTAAATGGCTTTGAAAATGACGCGGTGGTTGATTCTAAAGTATTGGAAGAAAAAGGTTTGATTAAGCAAGCTGAAAAGCCGGTAAAGATATTAGGCACAGGTGAGCTAAAGAAAAAGTTGACAATAAAAGCGGCTAATTTTTCCGAGGGCGCGGTTAAGTTAATAGAAAAAGCAGGCGGGGTTGCGGAAGTAGTTAAATAGTTAACCGGTTAACCGGTTAGCCAGTTTACCGGTTAAATAAAAACTGTATGCTAAGATCGCTGCTCAATATTTTTAAAATTCCTGATTTAAGGCGCAAGGTTTTATTTACATTGGCGCTTATAGCAGTATATAGGATAGGTTGTTTTATCCCCACGCCCGGCATAGATTCGCAGGCGCTGGCAACGTTCTTTGACCGTATAGCAAAAAGCCAGGGAGGCACGATCCTTGGTATTATGAATATGTTCTCGGGAGGTTCGCTTGAGAAGCTGACAATTTTTGCTTTAGGGATAATGCCGTATATTTCAAGCTCGATTATCATGCAGCTTTTGACCGCGGTTATTCCGTCATTAGAAAAATTATCCAAAGAAGGCAAGGCCGGCCATCAAAAGATTAATCAATATACCAGATGCGCGACAGTCGGCTTAGCTTTGATACAATCATATTTTGTCGCTTTATGGCTTGAGCATCCGGGAAGGCTGCTTGACGGATTAAGCATTGTTATTGACCCGGGTTTGAGTTTCAGGTTTGTTACAGTGCTGACATTGACCACAGGCACGATATTTATAATGTGGTTGGGCGAGCAGATACAGGAAAGAGGCATAGGTAATGGCATATCGCTTATTATTACAGCCGGCATCGTTTCACGTATGCCGACGGCTATCCATCAGTTAATAGTCATTATCTCTCCTAAAACACGCCAACTGCATCCGGCGGTATTGATCGTTATGGCGGTTTTATTGGTGGGTGTTATCTTATCGGTTACCTTTGTTACGCAAGGGCAGAGAAAAATTCCCGTGCAGTATGCCCGCAGGGTAGTAGGAAGAAAAATCTACGGCGGCCAGTCGACGTATATTCCTTTGAAAGTCGATACCGCCGGGGTAATCGCGATTATTTTTGCCCAGTCAATAATTTTATTCCCGGCGACAATAGCCTCTTTTATCCCAAACCCGGGATTTCAGCAGTTTGCTAATGCTTTAGCTCGAGGCCACTGGATGTATATGTTGACCTACGCGTTGTTGATAATATTTTTCTGTTATTTTTATACAGCCATTGTTTTTAACCCGCAGGAAATATCAGAGAATATGAAGAAATACGGCGGGTTTGTCCCCGGGATAAGGCCGGGGGCGCCGACCGCGGAATTTTTAGATTTTGTAATGACAAGGATTACTCTGGCAGGCGCGTTGTTTATCGCTTTTATCGCTATATTCCCGGATTTTATAATGTCCGCGATGAAAATACCGTATTTAATCGCTTCGTTCTTTGGCGGCACAGGCATCCTGATCATTGTCGGGGTCATGCTCGATACAATAAAACAGATAGAATCACAACTTTTAATGCGCCACTATGAGGGTTTCTTAAAGAGCGGGCGTATCCAGGGCAGGCGATGAAGATCATATTATTAGGCCCGCCCGGAGCAGGCAAAGGGACTCAGGCTAAGACGCTATCCGGGAAGCTGAATTTAAAACATATTTCAACCGGCGATATATTGCGCGCGGCAATAAAAAATAATACCCCGCTTGGAATAGAGGCAAAAAGATTCGTGGAATCAGGCGGGCTTGTCCCTGACGCGCTGGTAACCAAAATGGTTGCCGAGAGGATTTCTCAATCTGACGTAGAAGACGGTTTTATATTAGATGGCTTTCCACGCAATATCCAGCAGGCGCAATCTTTAGACAGCTTTTTAAAAATTCAAGCGGATTTGACAGTCATATATCTTGATTCAAGCGAAAATATCCTTATCCAGCGTTTAAGCGGAAGAAGGATTTGCCAAAAGTGCCAGGCGGTTTTTCATACGCAAAATATGCCGCCAAAGAAAGAAGGCACCTGCGATTCCTGCGGTGGCGCGCTTGTCCAGCGCCCGGATGACCGCGAGGAGACAATAAAGAACAGGCTTTTGGTTTACAGAGAACAAACTTCGCCTTTGATAGAATATTATACAGCCCGCAAGAAATTGATACGGGTAGATTCAGATAAAGAACCGGAAATAGTAATCAGCGAAATCTTGAAGATACTGAAGAAATATTCTGCTACGCAAAAATAAGAGAATACTATGGTATTGCTTCGCAGAAATATTCACTGATGCAATAATTGCTCCGAAGCAATACCAGATTTTTTATTAGTTTTGCGAAGGAGAATATTCTGCTACGCAAAAATAAGAGAATACTATGGTATTGCTTCGTAGGAATATTCACAGATGAAATAATTGCTCCGAAGCAATACCATAGTTTTATATTGGTTTTGCGAAGGAGAATAGATGGTCCCCATAAAGTCCCCTGCCGAACTGGATGCGATGCGGCGGGTATCAGCAGTATTGCGAAAGATAATAGACGAACTCAGGCCAAGGGTTATAGTAGGGATGGCCACTCAAGAATTAGACGCGCAGGCCTTAGAGATCATGCGGGAAAACGCGGTAAGAGCGGCGTTTAAAGGCTACCGGGGGTTTCCGGCGAATATCTGCGCTTCGGTGAATGAAGAAGTTGTCCACGGTATTCCTTCTAATAGGATTTTAAAAGAAGGCGACCTTTTGAAAGTTGATATAGGCATAGAGCTTGACGGTTTTTTCTCAGATAGCGCTTTTACGGTCGGCTTAGGCAAAATAGACGGCCGGTCAAAACGATTGATAGACGCGACAAAAAAAGCGCTTGATTTAGGGATTGCTCAGGCGAGAGCCGGCAACCATTTATCTGATGTGTCCTGGGCAATACAAAGTCATGTGGAGGCGCAGGGATTTTCGGTTGTCAGGGAATTTGTGGGCCACGGAATAGGCAGGCAAATGCACGAGCCGCCGGAGATAATGAACTACGGCCTGCCGCATAAGGGCGTGGTTTTGAAAGAAGGAATGTGCCTGGCGATTGAGCCGATGGTAAACGCGGGTACGTGGGAAGTCGATATCAGCGAAAATGGTTGGACAGCTCTAACTAAAGACAGGCTTAACTCGGCGCACTTCGAACATACCGTCGCAATCACCGGCAATGGCCCGGAAGTGTTGACGAGATAAAAAATAATTTCTGTTAGCCTGTTTACCGGTTAGCCCGTTAGCCGGTTGAAGGAAAAAAACTGGCAAACTGGATAACTGGTAAACTGGCTAACTAAAAAATGCCTAAAGAAGAAGCGATTGAAATCGAAGGGACAGTAAAAGACTCGCTGCCGAACGCGATGTTTCGGGTTGAATTGGATAACGGCCACGTGGTACTGGCGCATATATCAGGCAAGATGAGGATGAATTTCATCCGGATATTGCCGGGCGACAGAGTAAAGATGGAATTATCTCCATATGATTTAACTAAGGGGAGAATAACGTTTAGAGTTAAGTGAGGGCTTAAAATCGTCATTGCGAGGAACCCTCGATTGGTATATAGGTGACGAAGCAATCTCGTTCTTAAAGACGAGATTGCTTCGTCGCATCAGGCTAACGAAAGCTCCTCGCAATGACAATAGAAAGAGAAATGAAAGTAAAATCTTCAGTCAAAAGGATTTGTGATAGCTGTAAAATAGTCAAAAGGCGCAGAGTCGTAAGGGTTATCTGCAAGAATCCGAAGCATAAGCAACGGCAGGGATAATACGAATAAAACAGAGGTAGGGTTAAGGGTAAAGGGTTAAGCGGTAAGGATTTTAAATATATATTAATTATTTTCTTCTGGTTATTGAAAGGGGTTGAAAAGTGGCTAGGATTGTCGGCGTAGATTTACCGAAGGAAAAACGTATAGATATCGCGTTGAGTTATTTATACGGCATAGGCAGGCCTTTATCCGCGAAGATATTAAAGGAAGTAGATATTGACCCTTCAAAGAGGGCGAAGGATTTAAGCGAAGAAGAAATTCAGAAGATTACCATATGGATTCAGAAAAATAATTATAAAGTTGAAGGCGACCTGCGCAGGGAAATCTCCGCTAATATTAAGCGCCTTATGGATATAGGCTCTTACCGCGGAATGCGCCACAAAAAAGGCCTGCCGGTAAGGGGCCAGCGCACAAGGACCAACGCGCACACGCGCAAAGGCCCGCGTAAAGGCGGGTTAATTATCGGAAAGAAAAAAGAAACAGGGGCTTCCGCGAAACCCGCGCCAGCAGCGAAACCAAAGCCATAAAAAGAGGAATTAAATATGTCGACGAAAGATAAAGCAAAGAAAAAAAAATTAGCAAGGGGCGTTACTCAAGGCATAGCACATGTACTTGCGAGTTTTAATAATACTATTGTAAGCATTACCGATAAGCAAGGCAATGTCCTTGTCTGGTCGACGCCGGGAATTGTCGGTTTTAGCGGTTCTAAAAAGGCAACTCCGTTTGCGGCACAGGTAGCAGCCGCGGATGCGGCTAAAAAAGCCAAGGAAATCGGTTTAAAAGATATCGAAGTATATGTTAACGGCCCGGGTTCGGGAAGAGAATCGGCGATAAGGGCATTGCAGGCAGGGGGTTTGAATGTTACATTAATAAAAGATGTTACTCCCATACCTCATAATGGCTGCAGGCCGTCTAAGAAACGAAGAGTGTAGAAGCGGGTAGAAATTAGCATTTATATAGGAGAATAAATATATGGCAAGGTACACAGGGGCTGACTGCCGTTTATGCCGCAGAGAAGGCCTGAAATTATTTTTAAAAGGGACTAGATGCAATACCGCGAAATGCGGCCTCGCCAAAAGGGCGTATGCTCCCGGCCAGCACGGCCAAGGCGGAAAAAGAAGGCAGAACTTATCTAATTATGGCATGCAGTTGAGGGAAAAGCAGAAGGTAAAAAGAACTTATGGCGTTCTGGAAAAACAGTTCAGGAGATATTTTGATATTGCTTCAAAAAGCAAGGGCGTTACAGGAAAAATCCTCTTACAGCTTTTGGAAAGGCGCCTTGATAATGTGGTATACAACGCCGGTTTCGCGACATCAAGGGATCACGCGCGCCAGATTGTCCGCCACGGCCATGTTTATGTTAATCAGGTAAGGGTGAATATTCCGTCATATTCAGTCAGCGCTGATGAAGCCATTGAATTAAAAGGCACACTTAAGTGTATGGAACAAATCAGGCAGAATATAAAATTGACCGCTGACCGCGGCAAGGCTCGCTGGCTTGATATAGACACAGAGAAATTAAGCTTTAAAGTCTTGAGGCTGCCGTTAAAGGAAGACATCTCGATGCCCATTGAAGAGCAGTTGATCGTCGAGTTGTATTCGAAGTAGTCGAATAGTATTATCCCTCGCCAAAACGCTTGTCAATTTCTGGCGCTTCGCGCCAAAAATCGACTGCGCTGGCTTCGGGATTAATTCGCGCATAGACTTACGTCATCCGCTTTCGGCGGATGACGTAAGTCTAGCGCTCATTAAGGAGAAGACATGGGGATTAAATGGAGAGATTTTCAGATGCCGCGCAGGCTGGATTGTGATGAAGCCAGCTACACGGACACTTACGGCAAATTTATCGCTGAACCTTTTGAAAGGGGATATGGGGTAACTCTGGGTAATCCTTTAAGACGGGTTCTTTTATCTTCTATAGAGGGCGCCGCGGTAACATCAATAAAAATTGACGGCGTACAGCATGAATTCAGCACGATTCCCGGTGTGGTCGAAGATGTAACAGAGATAGTATTGAATATCAAAAACCTGGTATTGCGTTCGACTTCAAAAAGCCCCAAGGTCATTACTATAAAAAAGACTGAAAAGGGCGAGGTTACAGCAGCCGATATAGAAACTGATGAAACCATAGAAGTAGTGAATCCTAAATTACACATAGCGACTTTAAGCCGTAACGCGAAGTTTTCGCTTGAGCTGGAAGTATCCAGAGGCAGGGGATACGTTAGTTCTGAACAGAATAAAAGGGAAGACCATCCTATCGGGGTCATCGCTATAGATTCTATTTTCAGCCCTGTAGCGAAGGTTGCTTACTCGACGGAAAACGCGCGCGTCGGACAAAAGACAGACTATGACAGGCTTATCATGGAGATTTGGACTAACGGGGCAATGTCACCGAAAGACGCGCTTTTATACGCCTCAAATATTTTACAGAGGCATTTGGATGTTTTTGTGAATTTCGGGCAGCTGCCGGAAGAAAATCTGGAAGAGGAACCGTTGATGCAGCCCGAAGAAATCGCGCTCTACGAGAAATTACGTTTGCCGATTTCAGAGCTTGAGTTATCAGTCAGGTCGTCTAATTGTTTGCGGGAAGCTAACATTAAAATTATCGCGGACTTAGTGAAGCTTGCCGAAGAAGAGATGTTGTCTTTCCGGAATTTCGGCAAGAAATCATTAACCGAGATTAAAGAACTGCTTGCTTCGATGGGGTTAAATTTAGGGATTACGATTGATTCAAAGAAGCTGAAGGTCAAATAAACACCGTTTGTAATGTAGGGGCGCCATTGGCCAACGGGTCGGATAAATCCGGCCCCTACAATGCATGGCGGCAATGTGGTCGATTGATAACGCGTCTGTAGGGGCGCCATTTATGGCGCCCGCCAAAAACATATAAGTTAAAGATTCAGGTGATTAATGAGACACAGCGTAAAAACTAATCGTTTAGACAGGTTCAGTTCTTTAAGAAAAGCTACGATAATTTCTCTTGCCCGGGCGCTTTTAATCAATCAGTCGATAAGGACTACCCACGCAAGGGCAAAGGCTTCAAGCCCTCTTGTCGAGCAGTTGATTACACTGGCCAAAGAGGGTAGTTTATCATCTAAGAGGAAAGCATTTAGCGTGCTTCAGGATCATAAACTGGTAAGCAGGTTATTCAGCGAGATAGTCGGGTTGTTTGAAAATCGCTCAAGCGGATATACAAGAGTCATAAAATTAGGCAAGCGCCGCGGCGATGACGCGCAGATGGCTATTTTAGAACTTACCGAAAAAAGCGCGGTTAAAGAAAAGAAGCCAAAGAAGGCAAAGGCCGCGGATGAACACGGCCATCTTGAGCATGAACACGATCATGAGCATGATAAAGAAACAGAAGAAAAGCTGCGTGCGGATGAAGAAAAACCGCATGCCTCAAAAGAAGAAAAATCAAAAGTTGTTGATAAAAAAGCTCAAGCCCCAAAGAAGTTTTTAGGCAATTTACGTAAGCTCTTTAAAAAAGAAAGAGATTCATTATAAGCGTAGGGGACGGTTGCTGCCGTCCCCTGCCTTTTAATACATGTACCTTGCTAAACGAGTAAAAGCCCTCAATCCGTCATCCACACTTCAAATTACCGCGCTTGCCAAGAAATTATCACAAGAAGGCCAAGATATTGTCAGCTTTGGCGCCGGCGAGCCGGATTTTGATACTCCTGATTACATAAAAGAATTCGCTATAAACGCAATCCGCGCCGGCTTTACCAAATATACTCCATCCACAGGAATTATAGAATTAAAAAAAGCAATCTGCGAAAAATTCAAGAAAGAAAATAACCTTATCTACACGCCGGAACAGGCCGTTGTTTCTTCCGGAGCGAAGCACTGTATTTTCAATATAATTTTAGCGGTGGTAGAAGAAGGCGATGAGGTTATTATACCGGCTCCTTACTGGGTTAGTTATCCCGAAATGGTTACTGTGGCGCGAGGGGTTTCTAAATTCGTCTATACAGAATCCGCGAATAGTTTTAAAATCACGCCCGAGAAGTTAGAAAAAGCAATCACAAAAAAGACAAAACTTTTTATTCTTAACAGCCCGTCAAATCCTGCCGGTGCCGTTTATGAGAAAAAAGAGCTTCAGGGCCTGGCAGATGTTTGCGTCAGGCATAATATATATATTTTGTCCGACGAAATTTATGAAAAGCTGATATACGGCGGGCTTTCTCACGTATCGATAGCGTCGTTTAATGAAAAAGTCTTTGACCTTACTTTTACGGTTAACGGCGTCTCAAAAGCTTATTCTATGACCGGTTGGCGTATTGGCTATTTTGCCGGCCCGCTTGAAGCAGTGGAGGCAATAAAGAACCTTCAGGATCATTCAACATCAAACCCTTGTTCAATCGCCCAGAAGGCCGCGCTTTGCGCTTTAACCACAGAAGGCGATTGGACAGAGAAAATGCGGTTAGAGTTTGAAAAAAGAAAAGATTATCTTTGCGGCCGCATCGATAAGATACCCGCTTTGAAATATATCAAGCCAAACGGCGCGTTTTATTTATTTTGCGATATTTCTAAAACAGGGCTAAACTCTTCTGACTTCGCGATTGCCTTGTTAAAAGAAGCAGGCGTCGCGGTGATTCCGGGGGCGGGATTTGGATGCGAGGATTATATTCGCCTTAGCTTCGCGATGAAGACAGAAACAATAAGCAAGGGAATAGACAGGTTAGAGTTATGGCTCAAACAGTTGCCGAAAAAATCTTAAGCGCGCACGCTAAAAAATCTTTAAAAGCCGGAGATTTCGCTGTCTGCGATATCGATTTCTGCTTTGGGCAGGATGGCACCAGCGGTATTATAATCGACCGGATTAAAGAAATAGGCGTAAAAAAAGTTTTCGATAATAAGAAATTCTGCATGGTGATCGACCATAACGCGCCGGCGCCTAATCTCGGCGCGGCGGCTGTACAGAAAAAGATGCGCGGGTTTGCCGAAGAATATGATGTTAAACTTTACGATGTGAATTGCGGAGTATGCCATCAGATTGTCCCGGAATTCGGGCATGTTTTACCGGGTTATCTGGTTTTGGGCGCGGATTCGCATACCTGCACCTACGGCGCTTTAGGGGCTTTATCGACGGGAGTCGGCTCTACTGATTTGGCTGTTGCTTTGGCAACCGGCAAGAATTGGTTTAAGGTGCCGCAGGCTATTAAAATAATCCTAAAAGGAGAATTGAAAAAAGGCGTATATGCCAAAGATATAATTTTATTTCTCGCGGGAAAGCTTACGGCAAACGGCGCGGCCTACAAAGCAATTGAGTTTTACGGAGAAGCAGTTGACGCGTTGGATATGTCCGGAAGGTTTACAATGTGCAATATGGTTGTAGAACTTGGAGCTAAATGCGCGTTTATGCCGGTTGATGTCAAAACAAAAAATTGGCTGGCTCAAAGGGTTAAGAAGAAATATACTGTCCACCAAGCGGACAAAGCGGCAGAATATGAAGATATTAAAGAATATGATGTGTCAAAAATTATTCCTTCGCTTGCTAAGCCGCACACAGTGGATAATTATGCTACAGTCGAGGAATTGAAAGGCACTCCGATAAATGAAGCCTTTATCGGCACTTGCACAAACGGAAGGCTGGAAGATTTAAAAGCCGCGGCGGCGATATTAAAGGGTAGGCAGGTAAAATCCGGGATAAAATTAATTATTGTGCCCGCGTCTATGTCGATTTACCGTCAAGCCTTAAAAGAAGGTTTAGTGGCCGCGTTTATTGACTCCGGGGCAGTGGTTTTAAATCCCGGTTGCGGCCCTTGCGTCGGCACGCATCAGGGCGTGCCTGCGGATGGAGAAGTGGTTGTCTCGACGGCAAACCGTAATTTTACCGGCAGGATGGGCAATCCCAAAGCATTCATTTATCTTAGCTCGCCGGCAACTGCTGCCGCTTCGGCGATAGAAGGTAAAATCGCGGACCCGCGTAAGTATTTAAAATAATAGGGAGGATGAAATATGGAAATCAAGGAGCTGTTAGCATTGACAGTTGAGAAAGCCGCGTCAGACCTGCATCTGACAGAGAATGAACCTCCAATATTAAGGATTAACGGCCGGCTGACCCGCATCGAACAAAAACCGTTAAATAAAGACGAATTAAAACGTTTAATATATACATTATTAAGCGATAACCAGAAAACAGAATTCGAACGCGAATTAGAGTTAGACATTTCTCTTGCTCTTCCGGGGTTAGACCGCTTTAGGGTTAATGTGCATGTTCAGAAGGGCTGTGTTGAAGCGGCATTTCGAAGAGTGCCTTTGACTATTCCTACCATACAGGAATTAATGCTTCCGCCGGTAGCGGAGGCCTTAGCGCGTAAGCCTAATGGATTGGTTTTAGTTACCGGGCCCACTGGCGCCGGTAAGACTACGACTTTAGCGGCAATGGTTGACCTTATTAACAGCGAAAGAGAATCGTTGATACTTTGTATCGAGGACCCGATAGAGTTTGTTCATCACAATAAAAAAAGCGTGATTAAACAGCGCGAGGTTTACGGCGACACAAAGTCTTTTGCCGCGGCCTTACGCCATGCCCTGCGCCAGGACCCCAATGTCATTGTCGTCGGTGAAATGCGCGATTTAGAGACTATAGCGATAACCTTGACAGCAGCCGAAACAGGCCACTTGGTTTTGGCGACATTGCATACACCCGATGCTCCTCAGACTATCCAGAGGATTATCGACGTGTTCCCGTCGGATCAGCAGAGGCAGATCAAGCTGCAGTTATCAGATTGCCTTCAGGGCGTACTTTCGCAGTTGCTGCTTCCGCGGGTAGATGGCAAAGCCAGGGTTATGGCATCAGAGATTATGATTGCTACCCCCGGTATCCGCAATTTGATAAGGGAGCAAGAGATTGAGCAGATACCCACAATGATGCAAACCGGCGGGCAATTCGGTATGCATACTATGGATAAGTCGCTAAAGGATTTGTACGAAACCGGGTTTATAACTATGGAAGCGGCTATGGAGAAGGCCAAGAATCCGGAAGAATTAAGAAACATGATGAGGAAGTAGAGAAAGATTAAAATTTGTCATTGCGAGGAGCTATCGTTTGGTTGTAGCGACGAAGCAATCCCGTTTCTAAAAACGAGATTGCTTCGTCACTGATATGTCAAATGAGGGTTCCTCGCAATGACGAGGTGGTTAAAAATATATGAAAATAGAAGGCAGCGCGGTTTTATTGCCGGACAATATCAATACCGATTTTATAATTTCCGGGCGGTATAAATTTGCTATTTCCGATATGAAAGAGCTTTCTAAGCATATAATGGAAGATATTGACCCGGATTTTCCTAAGAAGCTAAAAGCCGGAGAATCGATTATTGTCGCCGGAGAAAACTTCGGCATGGGCTCTTCGCGCGAGCAGGCGCCGTTAGTCATTAAAGCGGCAGGAATAGCCTGCGTGGTGGCAAAATCATTCGCCAGGATTTTTTACCGTAATGGATTTAACATCGGATTGCCCTTGATTACCGCGGACACCTCTGGCATTAAGGAAAACGATAAGTTATTGATTGATGTGGAGGAGTCTTGTATTATGGATTCAACGCAAAACCTGAAGATTAAAATAGAGCCGCTGTCAAATATAATGCGGGTTTTGCTTTCTGACGGCGGAATAGTGAATCATATTAAGAAGCATAACGGAAAGATAGAGTTGTAAAGTTTATACAGCGTCATTGCGAGGAACCCTCACTTGGCATATCTGTGACGAAGCAATCCTGTTTTTAAAACGAGATTGCTTCGTCGCCGTAACCAAATAAAAGCTCCTCGCAATGACGGAAGGAAAACATGTCATATAAAGTCACATTGATTCCCGGAGATGGTATTGGCCCTGAAGTCGCTTTAGCCGCCAAGAAATGCCTTGAGGCAACAGGGGTAAAATTCCAATGGGAAGAAGTTATCGCTGGTTCTGCCGCTTTGGAGCAATATAACACGCCCTTGCCGGATTATGTTTTAAAATCTATCCGTAAAAATAAGCTGGCGATTAAAGGCCCGATAATCACGCCTGTTGGCACCGGCTTTCGTTCGGTAAATGTAGCGCTTCGCCAGGAATTGGATTTATTTGCCTGCCTTCGGCCGATAAAATCTATTCCCGGCGTAGTCTCGCGATATCAAAATGTAGATTTTGTGATTGTCAGGGAAAATACGGAAGATTTATACGCGGGGATAGAGTTTGAAAGTAAAAAGCCCGCGGCTAAAAAACTTATTAGTTTAATTGAAAAGCTTCAGCCGAAAAAGATTGACCATGATTCGGCAATTTCGATAAAGCCGATTTCTCCTAAGTGCTCAAAGAGGATCGTTGAATTTGCTTTTGAATACGCCGTCAAGAATGACCGTAAAAAAGTAACAGCCGTGCATAAAGCGAATATAATGAAATTCACTGACGGGTTATTTCTTGAAACGGCGCGAAAGGTGGCAAAGAAATATGCCGGAAAAATAGCTTTTGAAGACGCGATAGTGGATAATCTTTCTATGCAGTTGGTTAAGAATCCCAGGAACTTTGACGTCCTTGTCCTGCCAAATCTTTACGGCGATATTATTTCGGATTTAGGCGCAGGGCTTATCGGCGGATTGGGGCTGGCTCCGGGAGCAAACATTGGAAAGAACATCGCCCTTTTTGAGCCGGTGCACGGAGCGGCGCCGAAATATGCAGGTTTAAACAAAGTCAATCCCACAGCGACAATTTTGTCCGGGGTGTTGTTATTAAGGCATATCGGAGAAACGAAAGCGGCAAACGCCCTGGAAATGGCCGTATCGGATGTTATTCGGGAAGGTAAGTATGTGACTTATGATTTGAAAGCGGACCGTAATGACCCGACAGCAGTCGGGACGCAGCAAATGGCAGAGGCGATAATCGATAGGCTTAAGAGGGGTTAGTTAGCCTGTTTGCCAGTTTACCAGTTTGTCTGTTTTTAAACCGGCTAACTGGCCAACCGGCAAACCGGTAAACAAACAATAGCGATGAAAGTCACAATAATCGGCGCGGGTAACGTCGGCGGACAAATCGCCATGCTTCTTGTAAAAGAAGGCATCGGCGATTGTTTATTATTAGACGTCGCCAAGGGCTTAGCAAAAGGCAAGGCTTTGGATTTACAGGATTTCGCTTCTCTTTGTAAACAAGATTGCCTGATAGAGGGAAGCGATGATTTTTCTCTTTTAAAGAATTCCGACATAGTTGTGATTACCGCGGGCCTCGCCCGTAAACCCGGGATGACCCGTGATGACCTTTTAAAGATAAACTCCGGAATTATTCGCGACGTTTCTTTGAAAATAAAGGAGTTCACTAATAATCCTATTGTTATTACTATCACTAATCCCGTCGATCTTATGGTTTCTCTGGTTTACAAGTTTACCGGATTTGATAAAAAACGGGTTTTCGGGATGGGAGTAAGCCTTGACGCGGGACGATTCGCGAATTTGATACATCAGGCGTTGAATGCTTCTGTAAAAAACATAGAGCCGGTAGTTGTTGCCAGCCACGGACAGGCGATGTTGCCGTTAGGCCGCCTGACAAAAGTTTCCGGTAAAAGCCTGGATGCTTTGGTTTCGCCTCTAGACGCGGCGCGGCTAAAGCAGGAAACAGTGGATAGGGGCGCGTCGATTGTCGCGGCTTTGGGTTCAGGAAGCGCCTATTTTGCTCCGGCAATGGCGACTGTGGAAATCATAAGCGCGATTGCTAAAGATGAAAAACGCGTTATCGGTGTTTGCGCTTATTTAGACGGTGAGTACGGCGTCCAAGGGCTTTATCTCGGCGTGCCTGCTTGTATCGGGAAATCCGGAGTGGAAAAGATAATCGAATTGGAGCTAAACGCGCAGGAAAAAGAAGCTTTCGCGCAGTCCGCAGAAACCATCCGCGCTCAACTCAAAGTTTTATCATAACCATAAACTGAACTCGGAGGTCCGCAATCTTGCGGACCTCCGAGTTCAGTTTTGCGGCGCTCCTATGTACGACCTAATTGTTATCGGCGCGGGATGGGCGGGGTTTAGCGCGGCGGAATACGCGGCTAAGCACGGCCTAAAGACCGCCCTTATCGAGAACGACGCTTTAGGCGGAACTTGCCTTAATTACGGTTGTATCCCTACCAAAACAATCCTTAACACCACAAAATTATTTTCACAGATTAAAAAATCCCAGAAATTTGCCATAAATACTACCGGCGCTTTGGTAGATTTGCCACAGCTTATCAAAAGAAAAGAAGAAGTTGTTAATAAACTCAAAAACGGCCTTGAGTTTTTGATTAAGGCCAATAAAATCGATCTTATCCGCGGCAGCGCGAAAATTTCCAACCCGCAAAGAATAGAAGTGGCGGGGCAATTATTAGGCACGAAATATATTTTAATAGCCACCGGTTCAAAGCCGATAGAGCTTCCGACAATTAAATTTGACGGGCAAAAAATTATTTCTAGCCGAGAAGCTTTACAGATTGTTGCCGTGCCGAAAAGTATCCTTATTATCGGCGGAGGAGTAATAGGCTGTGAGTTTGCCGAGATATTTTCTACTCTGGGTTCGTCGGTAGAAATATGTGAACTTACCGCGAACCTGCTTCCGGGAACGGATAAAGAAGCGGCCAGGAAACTAGAAACCATATTAAAGAAAAAAGGCGTAAAAATATCTTTGAGTACCGACGCCACAAAAGTTAATTTTGAGAATTATGAAAAGGTTTTGCTTTGTGTTGGCAGGGCGCCTGTTTGCGATTGCCTCGGGGATATGGAAATTAAAAAAGAGCGCTCTAAAATATTAGTTAATGAATATTTACAGACGAATATCCCGAATATTTACGCGGCAGGAGATTGTATCGGCGGTTATCTTTTGGCGCATGTCGCAAGTTACGAAGGCAGGCTGGCAGTCAAAAATATATTAAACGCTAATACAGAAAAGGCTGATTACAGGGCGGCCCCAAGCGGAATATATTCTAATCCGGAAATCGCGGCTGTTGGCTTAAGCGAAGAAGAAGCGAGAAAGAATTACGGCGAAATAACCGTCAAAAGGCTGGATTTTCTTTCTCTGGGAATGGCGCATGTTTTGGATGAAAGCGAAGGTTTTATTAAAATTATTTCAGACAAGAATGATTTTATCGTCGGCAGTGTCATAATCGGCCCGCGGGCAACAGAGATCATCCACGTTTTAACCGTCGCTATCAAAAATTCATTAAAAACAAGTCAGCTAAAAGACACGATTTTCGCTCACCCTACTGTTTCAGAGGGAATTTTAGAAACTCTTCTATCAGGGACAGGTACAATTTAACCGTGGGGTCAGGTCCAAATTAACCGGCGAAAGTGTCCCCACCTAGGCGGGGACACTTTCCAACCGTGTTTTGGACCTGGTCCCACGGTTGTTTTGGACCTGACCCCATAATCATGTTTAGTTTCGATATTTTGGATTTAGGTTTAGTTGATTATTCCGAAGCGCTTGCTATACAGAATAGGCTTGTTTGCGAAGTGTCTTCCGGGGTAAAAATTAGCACGTTGATTTTATGCGAGCATAATCCGGTTATTACTTTAGGAAGGCAGGCAAACGAAAAAAACATCCTAAAGCCTCAAGACGCTCTTATGAAAATGGGGATTAGCACCTATAATGTCCACCGCGGGGGAGATGTAACAATGCATATCCCCGGCCAATTGGTGGTGTATCCGATTTTTTCCTTGCGGCAATGGAAACGCGATTTACACAAATTCCTTCGGGCGATGGAGGAGGCAATCCTGCTTTTGTTAAGAGGGTATCATATTAAGGGCATAAGGAAAGAAAACAACACCGGTGTGTGGGTTGGAGATAAAAAAATTGCTTCAATAGGAATTTCTGTGAGCCGCTGGGTAACCAGCCACGGCTTAAGCCTTAATGTAGGAGGCAATCTCGATTTATTTTCCTTGATAAGGCCATGCGGACAGGATATAATGATGACGTCGATGACTGAAATTTTGGGCCCAAACAACGTGAATATAGAAAAAGTGAAGGGTGTATTAATCCATAAGTTTCGCGAGGTTTTTAAGGCTTAAAGAGGTTTAAGATGGCAAAAGTAATATTACCAGAACTAGGCGAAGGCATTACCAAGGCAACAGTTTCTTATTGGTATTTTCAAGCCGGACAGGAAGTTAAAGAAAAGGATGACCTTGTTGAGCTTACTACAGATAAGGCGGCTTTTAACCTTCCGTCGCCGGCATCCGGTAAATTAAAGAAGATATTCTTTTTAGAAGGCCAGTCAGTTAAGGTGGGCGAAGCCCTGGCGGAAATTGAATAATAATTGTAGGGGCGCCATTTATGGCGCCCGACGAGAACGGGCTTAATAAATCAAGCCCCTGCAAAAGCAGCTTTTACAGAGGTTAGCTTGTGGCAGAAGCGAATAAATATATGAACAAAAGTAATATAACATTTTTAGCATCGTCTGTGATTGCGGCCGCGGTATTTTTATTTTCCGGTTGCGCGACTGTAAGCAAGCATGTGCCATTTGTTAACACCGAGCGCGAGAAAGCCTTTCAGGCCGCTGTCCAGCAGAAAAATTACCCGATAACAGTCGCTGTGTTTCCTTTCAACGAGAAGCGGGGTAATTACAATAACTACGGAAGCGTCTATAGGTATTTGATTCCTTTGATGCCTTATGGCACTATCCAGTATGAGCGCCCTGAAGACGCGAAGATGTTTAATACGGTAAACGCCTATAAGTTTGACCTTGCCAAAGGCCTTTCAGAAGTTTTCTTCAAAGAGCTTCAGGATGCCAAGATTTTTGATAATGTTGTATTGATCAGCGGCCAGCAGAATGCAAACGCGGATTTTGTGCTCAGCGGTGATATTGTTTCTACTCTTTACGAAGGCAAGACATATTCTTATGGCATATCTTTTCTGGGGCCGGCTTTGTGGTGTTTTGGCCTGCCAGCGGGTTCATCTTATAACAAACTCGATATTAACCTATACCTTAAAAACAACAAAAGCGGCGATTTGATCTGGTCGTACGCATTTGATAAAGAGAAGACCGTTATCCAAGGTTTATATTATAACTGGGGCACAGATCTAAATAGTTATACCGACCTTATGCAGGAAGGGATGAAAGAGGTTATCAAGGATTTAAGGCAAAAGCTATCGAAATATTCTCTCGAACAGCTTAAAAATATCTCTAATACAGCAGCGCTTCAAGAACAAGCAAAAGAACA